>Ga0126326_1000002_pt1 | contig 283430 bp, 237 predicted proteins | sample InaspJWI67metaG_FD_94485 | JGI IMG/M metagenome (GOLD analysis project Ga0126326, IMG submission 94485) | Marine gutless worms symbiont microbial communities from Oahu, Hawaii - Inanidrilus sp. 1 OAHU.JWI-67 metaG | ecosystem: Host-associated > Annelida > Digestive system > Unclassified... | reverse complement strand
TTTTTCGATACACTGTCGGACATGGTGGCCTCCTTCCCTGGCTAAATGTTTGGTCTCGCAACCTTTATTTAACCATATCGAGGCCACCGCCTCAAATGTGCGAAAAATATTATACGTTATGAGCTATCTTATTGTTTCATGCCAACATAAGCACTGCGGTAAGGATCAAAGTATGTATACACTAAAAGCACCAAATGTATGAGAGAATTTGATTTCTTGAAACCAACTCTGCTTAAAACAACTCAATTACAGTATAAAAAACAGATGGTTGCATATTTTGTCCGGAATGGCATACTATTTGTAACCTGTGGAGTTAAAGAAATCGGTGAATTATTATCCAAGGCGGTTCACGCAGATTTGATAGCCTACCCTGGTTTGACGAATTTGGACGGTACTTGTTCTTAATTTCGCTCACCATCACTCGCCCTACACTTGTTGTTATCTACTTCAATTGCAGCCTCTACAATTGAACGGTTAAGAAAATCCCTATTGATATATCTGAAGATATTCGGACTGGACAGGTAATAGGAAGATCAAGTGAGATCGATTCTTCCGAAATCGCCAAAGGAGATCCATTTTAGGAAATAACGGAAAAAGGTTTAAAGGCCTGTGTGGGGCCCTGGGAGACCAATTACTAAAAAATTTACTATCCATTGGGATAATATCTGAATGACCTTGCTCTTGAAAAATCAATAACCACAAGGGCGGCTCGGAAGGAGTGCTAAAATGTACGGGAGTGTCTCTTTTCAAGAATGGGTGTCACCCCCCCCAATTATTAATGGTTTTCTATATACCATATGCGGGTTGTTTGTTTTTACGACAATATTGACCGGATGTCCAAAACCAATCGCGCCAGAAAAGATGATCCCCACCCAAATAGGAACCGAATACCTTATTTCTAGTGGTCCTTTTTATAAATCCATTTCGGTAAGCAATGTAGGCGGCGGTAAAGAAACTAATCCAATGATGTTTTCTGAAATCGGGAATCCTGAATTGGAAGAAGCCATAATAACCTCCTTAAGAGGGTATAATTACCACGCTCTATCTACTGAGGATGCCAAGTACAAACTTAATGTCTTCCTTGTTGAAATTGATCGTCCGAAAAGTGGTTTTACGACCACAATAACAGCTTTTGTAAGATATAAGTTGAGCGAGATTGAGAATAACAGAACTGTTATTGACGAGATAGTAAAGACAACCGACACTAAAACCGGTGAGGAGGTGTTTGTTGGCTTGACTAAAATGAGAATTGCTCAAGAAGAGGCTATAAAAAAGAACATAATCGAATTTATAAAAATACTCTTTGCTTTCAACAAAGCAATTTCAACAAGGGATTAACGGCATGAAAACTTCATATTTATTAATTCTGTTACTTTTTATTTTTTTACTCGGCTGTGCAGCAAAACCTACTGGCTACATTAAACGAGATGATTATATGGGTAGCCAATATGGATATAATGATAAAAAAATAAATGATGATGAGTATGCCATCATTGCTGAAGGGAATAGATATTCTGCCCCAGACTATGTAGCTAAACTTGCACTCTATCATGCCGCAAAAGTTACGACTCGAAATGGGCAGACCTATTTTCGTATTCTTAAAAAAAATGATGAAAATCTAACTGCCCACGAGGTAGCAACAATCATCGTGCCAATCGCTGGTGCAGGCATGTTATATATTCCAGTAGCTGAGAACGCGATTAGTGAACCGACCTCAATATTAATAATTGAGCTTTGCGAGGATTCAGGCGAAGCACAAACTGAATGTATCAATTCAAAGGAAATAATAAGTGAGCTTCAAATAGTTTTTGAAAAGGGAAAGCACAATTAGAAAAGTACTCAGCGGTTTACCTTGGATATTTTGACCAAGGAGAGGAGGGGGCTATGAAAATATTGGTTTCAGTTACCCTTATGGTTGTATTTCCAATAGCCAGCCTTATTTCAGGGTGTGCATCGCAACCTGATAAACTTGAGGCCCAATATGTATCACCGCTCCAATATCTAAATCATGACTGTGAGAAAATTGAGCAAGAATTGGAAAGAGTTTCCAACAGGGTCACAAACTTATATACGGACTTAAAAAAGAAAGCTGACGGCGATAGTGCCCAAATGGCAGTTGGTATGATTATATTCTGGCCGGCATTATTTTTCTTAGAGGGCGAGGATGGGCCTGAGGCTGATGAATATAGTAGGCTCAAGGGTGAAAAAGCCGCTTTAGATGAAGTCGCAATCCAAAAAAAGTGTGCTATCGATCTGAATCAATACGAGCTGATAACTGAGAAACTTAAACGAGAACAGAGGGAGAGGCAGGCGAGGAAAGACACAACAATTGCTAAAAAAATGATCACTGGAAGATATGACATGGCGATATTCCCATTAAACATCCATGCCGCCACATGGGGCACCCATTACATTAGCGGTCATACAAGTCAAGGCGTAGAAGGGATTGCGAATGTTGCTTCTGGTGATGATAACCTTGCTCTGAAATACTGTTACAAGGAATTTGGAAATATCACTCAAGGCGCCAGGCTCATCGAAAATGTTTCAAAAAGGCCACCCAGCAATGTCTGGAAAAAAGAGTCGTTTTTTTCTGCCAAGGAGCCGGATTGGGAAGAAATCAGAAAAATAGGGCTGGAAATCGATACAGACCTTATTGTGACGATAGGGGGCGATATTGGTTCTCAACATTATGATTTCTATTTATATGACCCGAAGAACAACAAGCTTTACTCAGTCAATGCCTATGCCCACTATTCTCACTTTGGCAATGTTGCCGAAAAAACCGTGCGTACCCTTGTGGATGACTTTTATAACCATCAACTGGCTTTGGCAAAAGAAGAACCGCTATTAAAACAACAAGACGCAAACAGACCTAAAAACGACAATGGAAAAATTCTCGAACAAAAACTTATAACAGTTGACTCCAAATTCAAAAATGAGATTGATTGTTATAGGATCAAGTATTTGAGTGATGGATTAGAAGTTGTAGGCTTTATTGTGAAGCCAAAGAAGATTAATAATAAGCTGCCAGTAATCATATTCAATAGAGGCGGCAATAGAGAATACTACAAAATAACTGAGGAAACCCTGAGAATTCTTTCATATTACGCTTCACAAAACTATGTCATATTGGCATCCCAATACAGAGGAAATGATGGTGGGCAGGGCCACGAAGCATTTGGGGGGAAGGATGTCAATGATGTTCTCTCCCTTATACCATTGGCCCAAAGTCTCTCATATACAGATTCAACAAAAATTGTGATGCTGGGGGCTTCTAGAGGCGGTATGATGACATACCTGGCGATTAAAGCGGGGGCTGATATCAGAGCTGCAGCAGTTATCAGCGGATTTACAGATCTTTTTCAAACTTATCAGGAGCGAGATGATAAAATGAAAAAAGTTCTCAGAGAATTGGTTGGAAATGATGATAATGAATATAAAATCCGGTCCGCCTGCTATTGGCCCGAAAAAATAGATGTACCTGTACTGATTTTGCATGGTGAAGATGATTGGAGAATAAAGGTAACCCAAGCGCAGAAATTATCGAAAAAATTAGCCGCGGCCGGCAAAGTCCATAAGTTAGTGGTTTACCCAAAGGGAGATCACGGCTTAAAGACACATCAACATGAAAGAGACAGACGGATTTTAGAATGGTTTGAAACATATTTGAAGCAATAGCTGTATATAGTTGATGTAAAAACAGTCGTTGCATCTGAGTTCTAACATAATGGTGTCTGCTATGTACATGCAGTTTTGAATTTTTCTTGATTAAAAATGGATAAGACAGTGTTTTGCCGACAATGATATATTGTATGTCTGGTAAGTTATCACAAGTCGACGCGTAATTCGACTTTCTTCGCATATTGTATTGCTGAACATTTTTTTTAACAAAAGAACTTCTACATAATGACGTTTAGACATTGAACCCCTCGCGGAATCTGCCCTCACTCACCATTTGTAATTACGCCCTAATTTCTACTGTTACTTCATTCTTCATTTCAATCGTTAAAGACGAAACTCTGATCAAAGTTGTTTACGGAACGGTTCCTTATAACAACTGCAACGCAATCATGTGTTTAGATTCAGAAAGGAGGTAACAAATGTTTAGAAAAATTATTGTAATCGGAATTTTCTTGGCAGTGGCTTTTTTTTGGTGTGGGTCAGCAATGGCTGTTAACATAATTTTGGGGCAGGATGCTTGGGTAAATAATTTCTATGATCGCAGAACATATGACAAATCTTTTCCTGCCGGAGGGATTGTTTCTACTTATGGGGGTTGGAGTATTGGTTTGAGTGTATTTGATGAGGCAACAGCTAATCAGATCGGTGAGGTTCATATTATAGGGGATCGGTATATCCATGTTCAAACCGAAGCTGATTATTATTATTGGATTGATCGATATCTCTATGATTATACCCTGTGGATTGGTCATAAAACGAATCTTGCAGAAACATTTGAGATCCAAGCATTTGACACATCGGGTTTTCCAATTAACTTTTCAGTAGACGGAGGAGTAACATTTACAACTTCATTGTTTATAACACCCTCAACCACAGCTCCGATGCCTCCAATTTCTTCGATTATTAAAATGAAGGTCAAGAATGACGGAGACATCCAATTGATATTTACTGCCCCTTATAGAAACAATCTGGCCAGACAGATTCGTATTCGTGTCTTTAACTTAGAAGGCACTGGCGCAGAAGCACAATTTACGTATGACCCGCCTTATGAATATTTAAGGGGAGATGGAAGCACCAGAGGTGATACAGTAAAAGCAACAATTCCGGCATATTTTTCTGGGCGCATGGCACGAATTGAATATCGTCTTTTCGAAGAAGGAACAGGATACATGACTCGGGGAATTAAATGGTTTACGCTTCCCTAATGATATTATCAGCCCCGGATTTAGTTGAATAGCATGGTTCCAGCGGAAGAAGTTTAAAAAGACAACAAATAAAAAAAATCGAATTTTTGAAAAGGCAGGGTCAAACACTCTGCCTTTTTCAAACCACATTTGGTGTTGCGGTTCTTTTCTTCGAATATTTTTGATATCTGCTGTGAAAACCAACATATCACTACGTTGGAAAACGTTGTGATATCCCATTCAAATCGCAACCGCGGACTACGGTCACTATTACTCCATTACATGGTTAAGAAAAATGGCGGGAAATATCCGATATAGTCCTTGCCGCCGACATTCGCAGATAACTTCTATGATCCGTAAAATAGCGAACGGCCAACAACGTTGAAATATTTTTGGCAATGTTTCATATACTGAAATAGGTGCAAATGCGGCATAGCAAGCAGCTCATCTTCCAATTATCGAGGCACTGCTTTTTACTTCGTTCTTTTCACCACTCCGGCGGCCACCAGGTAACCTAGCGCAAATCCATCGGCCAAACCAAGGATTTCACCGGCCTCACGATCATAAATGGCACCGATACCACAAGCTCCCAATCCTACGGCGGTTGCTCCCAGGTACACCATCTGGCCTAAAAAACCAGCCTGCAGCATGGCATAGCGGTATCCCCGCAGACCGTCGGTCTTGTCCAGCTCACCGGGATTCAGCATAAACAGAAAATGGATCCCGGCGTTCTTCAGCCAGGCCTGATCGAGGCAGGCGGCTGCCATGGGGCCGGTCAGTTGCCCCGCGTTCACCAAACCGAAGCGATTGTTTTCCGGATCCAACAGGTAAAAACCAGCCTCCAGGCCCGCTACGTTCCCGGCGATAAAACCGGTAAATATAGCGGACCGGTCCGACGGTCCCATGGCCAGGCGGCCGCGGTAGCAGCCAGTGATCAGGGGCACCAGCAAGTCGAAGCCCTCCCGGGAAAGTTCGCGCGGCACATAGTTGCGTGATGAGCGGCGGCGGATAAGGGCACGGACAGCCGATTCCACCTGTGGGGCCGCTCCCAACTTGCCTATAGGCATCCATTTATCAGGTTCCGCCGGGAGCGACTGGGGGGCCACCTCCACGTGCGTACCTGGGGGCGGGGCCGTCATCATCCGCAAAATTTCGGGGTATTCCACCTCCCGTCCGGCAACCCGGGATGCGGCGGCAAACTCGGGCGGCAGCTGCGAGAGGCTGTCCGGCAGGGTAAAGGCCTCTCGACGGAGGGCTTCGCGGGAACCCACATCCAGACGGGCCACCGGCGCCTCCCGGCGTTCATCAAGACCCAGCAGCAGCCCCGTGCTGCCATCGTCCAGATCGTAGCACAGTCGATAGAGCCATCCCTGAGCTTTCAGGATGAGGGCCAGGTTGCCCAGCAGGTGGCCGCTATCCAACAGCACGTAGCGGTAGGCCCGGGCCCGGTACTTCCAGGCACTTCGGTAAGCAATCCCGGTCACAAAGATCGAGCAGGCCAGGCCGGCCCCGGCATTTGTTTTGAAAAAGTCGGAGGAGTCACCGGATCTTATCACTTTAAGGGCATGCTCACCAACGTGGTAGTAGTAGACCCCCGGCTCCAGCCCCTCCATATCGTAGACCGCGAGATAGACCTCACAGGGATAAAGGGCCCCGGCGGACGGCGCGCTACGATAGTGAAAAATCTCCTGCGGGTAGCGCACGGCGCCGGTAATACCATAGCCGAGGCCAAGCAATTCGGATATGTCCAACCTTCCCGGCCGGTCGGAATCGGGATTCTCAGCGTCGGACACCAGGATATCCCAAAATGTCTCCGCCTGCAGTCGTCCCCTCTCGCGCGGCAGTGTGTGGGTAAAGGCGTCTGGATAAACCTTGTAAAATTCCGGCCGAAAGGCCCAATCCAGTGCATGGCCGCTCATCTCGTGGCGGTCGTAGGCGGTTTACCAGTGGTATATATCTTTGCTCATGTGACGTATGCATCCCTGAGAACGGCCGACAATTGCCGAACCACGGCAAATGCTTTGTCCACTGTTTTTTCTCCATCGGGGTTCACCAGACAGCAGGTGGCCGGAGACAGGAGCCCCTGCGCCACAAGCATCTCCCGGTCAACGCCCCGATCGAAAAGGGTGGTCCAGACCCGTTCAAGCCGCTGTTTGAGGGTTTGTATGGATTCCGTTTCAAAGGGTTCGACGTTGGTCGGTACGATGCCCCAGGCGATCACCCCGCCCTTTTCCAAAAATCGTTTGATTGCCCTGGCATAGGCACTGAACACCTCACCGTTGCCGAAGACATCCAACGAGAGAATATCCAGGTCCAGCGACAACATGAAATCCCAGTCGGGGTTTCCGCACAGGTGGATGCCCCGCGGTCTTTTCGCCATGGAAAGAAAGGTCTCCAGATCAGTCTTGGCCTGCACGCTGTCGTACCCAGACAGAGCGCTGAAGACAAATTGCAACCCCGGTTCATCCACGAACATGAAGGCGTTTTCGTTGCGCCGGAGCAGTCTGGCGAGCTGCACGTTTATACGCCGGGCCAAAAACTCGAACAGGTAGGGCCGGATCGTATCGTCGAAGAGAATGGGGCGGTCGTCCTGGTCCGCCACATTGAAACCGAAACTCACCGGGCCTTCCATCTGGCCGCGAATGGCCGGACGTTCGGCCAGATCCAAATCGAGGAAACGGTGATACACCTCGGAGTAACCGGGGCTGATGTCGTAGAAATCATCCTGATCCTCGTTTGCGGCCGCCATCTCGAATTCCTGCATGAATCGATCCATGGAAAAGGAGAGTTTGCGCTGGTCCATATCCAGCACGATCCCCGGAAAATTCTCCGAAGCCTGGACATACATGTCTTCGTGGTAGCTCAAGTTGGGCAGCTGGGGCCAGAAGGGAATATCCAGCGACAGGACCGCTTCGAGCGCCTGCCCGGTATCTTGATGCGGCATCACCGCCATGGCAGTCGTTAGAAAGTTACCGGGGATAGAAGGGGTTGGAGACGCCATAAGCACACTTTTACATCTTAATAGGATTGGTTGTTATGGATATAAATCGGCCAGGGCCGGCGCAGCTTCGGGATACTGGAATTGAAACCCGGCCTGCATTAGTCTGTCCGGCACAGCCCGCTGGCTGCTTAGCAAGACACCACCCATCTCGCCCATCAGCATTCGCAGCATGAACGCCGGGGCCGGCAGCACCGCCGGACGACCCAGAACCTTCCCCAGTGTCTTGGCAAACTCACCATTACGCTGGGGATTGGGAGCGACGAAATTGAAAGGACCCTCAAGATCCTTGCGGTCGATGAGCAGCTCGATGGCGCCGATCAGGTCGTCCATATGGATCCAGGGAAACCAATGGCGCCCGTCTCCGACCGGTCCGCCGGCAAACATGCGGAATGCCGGCACCATTTTGCCCAGCGCCCCGCCGCCGGCTGCCAGGACGATCCCAAATCGCATCAGGGCCACCCGGGCGCCTTTTTCCTTGGCCGCCAGGGCTTCCTTTTCCCAGTTAATCGACAAACCTGCCAGGAAATCCGCCCCGGGCGCCGATGCTTCGGTGAGAATCTCTTCGCCCCGGCTGCCGTAATAACCGACTGCCGACGTGCTTAAAAAAATCGTCTTGCTGTCCGGTGGCAGGGCCTCGACGAGGTTGCGGGTCGTGAGGATCCGACTGTCCAACATCTGCTGCTTGTAGGCTTTGCTCCAGCGTTTGAAGATGGTCCGGCCGGCAAGGTTAATGATGAGATCGGCCGCGGACACCGCTTTCTGCCAGTCCCCGGGGTGGGTCGTATCCGCGCTGATCCAGGTGTAATTGCCTTCCGGCAGCTGCGGTGGCTGACGGGATGTACCCAGACCGGTTACGGCCCACCCTTTATCCAGGAGGATACGGCTAAGGTGGCTGCCCACGAAACCGGATGCGCCCGTAATGAGTACGTTCATGTCGGCGTTCCTCCCGCCAAATAATTCAAATGCCTTTCAATGTCAGGCTTGGTCAGGGTTCCCGGCAGGGTGTTGACCAGGCGGCCGCCGTTGAACAGCAGCAGGGTCGGCACGCTCAAAACATTGAAGCGTGCTGCGACCATCGGGTTCTGGTCCACGTTCAACTTTGCTATCTTGACCACGCCGGCATATTGTCCGGCCAATTGATTGAAGATCGGCGCCGTCACTTTGCAGGGTTGGCACCACTGCGCCCAGCAGTCCAGCATGACCGGTCCGGGAAACGTCATGATCTCCTGTTCAAAGTTTGCATCGGTGACCATTACCGGCAGGGTCGTCGCAGAAGGCAAAGGCGTTTTGCATTTGGCGCAGATCGGTTTGTCAGTCAGCCTGTCCCGAGGCACCCGGTTGCGCGTTCCGCAGTGGTTACATCTCAGTATGCGGCTGTTGTCGTTCATTTATCCCCCGTGATTGTATTCTTTTTCTTAATAGTAGGCAGAAACCTGTATTTGGCAACCTTGGGCGGCCTGGTAAGGCGCCTGTAGCTGATATAACCGTTTTCAATTTACATGCCATGCCCTTTGACTTTTTGGCACAAGCCTTGCTGTAGAAAGTAAAATCGAATCGGTTGGAAGGCCTCTGCGGCGCTTGTCCGCGGTGCCGGAATAATCCTTCAAGACCATCATCAGAAACAGGAGGTGCAATACAATGGGAAAAAAACGCTACCAGATAAAATCAGCCTGCCCCCAGTGCGGATGCAGCTACCTCACGCACCTGTCAGCCGAGGAAATCCAAGCCAAATATCCGGATGTGGACAATGTCGAACTCGAATGCGGCGAATGTATGCTGCAGTATGAGACCAAAATGGCCGACGCCTGCCCCGAGTGGGATGATGAATGTAAGTTAAAAGAGTAAAACTTTCAAAACAAACTATGTGGTAACGGGCACTTAGGCCTCTTAATCTTGGACTTGTAACCGCACGACTACTTATGCCATAACAGCTGCATCCGTGGCTGCGGTGTACCTCCAAGCCACTGTTAAAATGATGCAATGAAAGGAACCAATCTATGACTTATGACTTTAACGCGGACGACATTTTCGAAATTGCCGTCCAACTCGAACGCAATGGCGCCGCCTTTTACCGGAACGCCGCTGATTCGGTCGCAGATCCAGACATCAAGGTATTTCTCCTCGAATTTGCCGCCATGGAGGTCGAACATGAAAAAACCTTCACAGATCTCCGGAAGGAACTGAGTGCGGCTGAAAAAGCTGCAACCGTCTTTGATCCCAACAACGAGGCGGCCCATTATCTTAAGGCCCTGGCCGATACCCGGGTGTTTTTCAAAAAGGAGATTGATATTTCAACTGTGGAGGGTATTTTCAAAAGTGCCGTCACGGCTGAAAAAGACTCCATTATCTTCTACCTGGGCATGAAAGATCTCGTTCCGGAGTCTCTCGGTAAAGGCAGAATGGATGCCATCATAAGAGAGGAAATGGGGCACATCAAAATCCTGAGTCAGAAGCTTGCTGCGCTGAAGAAATAGACCGGCAGTGCTCGCAAAGCAGGTTTGTAACGGTTTCCCCACCGGAAAAGGGGAAACCGAAACTGCCTCATCCCTTGTAATGCCTCGACCAGTGAGACACAACTGTCTCAAGCAGGACTCATACGCGGTGATCTAAACAGGCTTAAGGTCACCTCCTCTCGACTTTCCGAAAGACATTACCAGCCGCTTGTGCACAGTCCGGATGCACAGGATGATTCCGCCGCAGATATTACTTACGTTCGACCTCTTTGTGAACCGTCCGGTCCTTCGCATAATGTCTCGTTTCCAAGGGCTTGCGGACTGGCTTCGTTTGACCGGTTGAACAGGGCAAAATCCGCCTGATCGGTGGCGCGTCTGCCTTGACATTACCACGTTGTGGTATATATTCAGTTGGCTAAAAAAAAGACCGATTTTCCGGTTAATTGCAGACTTTAGGAGGAATCATGTGGGATTACACTGATAAGGTAAAAGAGCATTTTTTGAACCCGCGCAACGTGGGTGTGGTCGCTGACCCTGACGGCATCGGCGAAGTCGGCTCTATGGCCTGCGGCGATACGCTCAAGCTGACCTTCAAACTGGACGACAACGAGAAGATCAGCGACGCCAAATTCCAGACCTTCGGTTGTGCCAGCGCCATTGCATCTTCGTCGGCGCTGACGGAAATCATCAAAGGCCTCTCGCTGGATGAAGCCATGCAAGTGACCAACGATGATATTGCCAAGTTTTTGGGCGGCCTGCCCAAACAAAAAATGCATTGCTCGGTGCTGGGACGCGATGCCCTTGAAAAAGCCATCTCTTACTATCGCGGCGAGCCGGACAAAAAAGTCGAAGGTGAAATCGTCTGCGAGTGTTTCGGCATCACCAACCTGGATATCAAGCGGGCGGTCACTGAGAATGGTTTACAGAGTGTCGAAGACGTGACCGACTATGTGAAAGCCGGCGGTGGGTGCGGCAACTGTCATGACAAGATCGAAGCCATAATAGCCAGCGTACACGGCACCGCGGAACCGGAAGCCCCCAAGCCCCGTGTGCTTACCAATATCCAGAAAATCCGCCTGGTGGAAGAGACCCTCGAGCGGGAAATCAAACCGGTATTGAAGAAAGACGGCGGCGACATCGAACTGGTCGACCTGGATGGCAACCGTATCCTGGTCAAGCTCCACGGACGATGTTCGACCTGCGCCGCTTCCCAGGTGACGCTCAAAGATTACGTCCAGGCCAAAATTCAGGAACTCGTGGCCCCCGAACTTGAAGTCGAAGAGGTGCAATGATGAAGCCGATCTATGTAGATAACAATGCCACCACCATGGTTGCGCCGGAGGTCGTCGAAGCCATGACGCCTTATTTCACGGAATTGTACGGCAACCCCTCCAGTATGCACTCGTTCGGCGGCCAGGTCGGCGGCGCCATCGAAGAGGCCCGGGCGAAGGTTGCGAGCCTGATCAATGCTTCGGCCAGCGAAATCGTGTTTACCAGCTGCGGAACGGAAAGTGACAGCACCGCCATAAAGGCCGCCCTGGCAGCCAATCCCGACAAACGCCACATCGTCACCTCGCGGGTTGAACATCCGGCCATCAAGAACCTGTATGAGCAACTGTCGACCCAGGGGTACCGGACGACCTACGTCCCGGTAAACGCAAAAGGCGAACTTGATCTGGACTATCTATACGACAACCTGACGGACGGTACGGCCGTCGTCAGCATTATGTGGGCCAACAACGAAACCGGCGTCATCTTCCCGGTTGAGGAGATTGCCGCCGAAGTGCGCAAACGGGGTATCGTCTTTCATTCGGACAGTGTGCAGGTGCCCGGCAAATTGACCATTGATGTTCAGGCCGATCTGTATGATATGCTCTCGCTATCCGGCCACAAGCTGCATGCACCCAAGGGCGTGGGCGTCCTCTACATACGTAAGGGTACCCGTTTTTCACCTTTCATGGTCGGCGGGCACCAGGAAGGCGGCCGCCGGGGGGGAACTGAAAATGTAGCTTCAATCGTTGGGCTGGGCGCTGCAGCCGACCTGGCCGGAGAGCACCTGACGGACGGAAGTGTTGCTAAATTGGGCGCCCTGCGCGATCGCCTGGAGACGGGGCTTCTGGAGAGCGTTCCCCGCGCTTTGGTGAACGGAACGGTTGAAAGCCGCCTGCCCAATACCACCAGTATCAGTTTCGAATATGTAGAAGGCGAGTCCATCTTACTGATGATGGACCAATTGGGCATCTGCGCCTCCTCGGGGAGTGCGTGCACCTCCGGCTCGCTCGAGCCATCCCATGTGTTGCGGGCCATGGGCGTACCCTTTACCGCGGCCCACGGCTCCATCCGGTTCAGCCTGAGTACCTATAATACGGTGGAGGAAATCGATTATATCGTTGAAAACATGCCCCCGGTCATTGCGCGTCTGCGGGAAATGTCTCCTTTTTGGGAAAAAGAGGCCGTTTAATCCCGGCGAACTTAAACGTACAAAGCCGATCCTACCGTCTCAACATTCACCGTGACCCGGTTTCGTAAGCGAAACCGGGTTCTTATTTGCAATCACGGTGTCCCGGTGGCTGCCGTTCAAACATGTGTCTCATGATACGATTGTGTACCAAGACTTGCCACGATGTGCATCCATGTCACTTTCACTTAAATTTTCAGACACTTAATAAACAACTTCCCGTCGCAACTATCCCAGGCGCAACCCTATTTGTATCGCTGATCCCCGCTTTTCGGACCTGATTACCGCAGATGAAGGTCCGCACTGGCAATCAAAATCATAACCTTCTGTAATTATGTAGGTTTACACCCTCCAAGATTGTTGGCATGCAACTTGAAATATATCTGCCCGAAAATTGCGGTTGTGCCTAAGCCGTATCAGGTACCGTGACGCCACGGGATAACCGACCGCCAGGGAATGGTTGCGCGTCAACGTGAGTTCTGGGCTAAGCATCAAAAAACAGCTATCAGGACCCGCTGGGCGATGCGGGTAGTTCAAACCTCTAACGATTTTTTCTACACGGCCGATGTGCCCTGCGACATGTCGGACCGGAAGGAGAACATCTTTTGAAGCCCTGCGATGAAAACATCATGAAGACGATTATGCTGGCAGAACAAATGCTGGTACTGGCAGATCAGGGTGACGCTCAGAGTGAGGATGCCGGTTGTGGAATTCTATACGGCATTGTGCGTGACTCCGCTTATAAGATTCTGCGGTTGGCCGAAGAGGAAAAACAGAAACATATCAATAAAGGATGGTGGCGGGACCGTTGTTGAAGTACTCCGTACCTCCCTATTTCATACACCAACATTATAACATAAGGAGAAAATTGAATGCCAAGCCTAAAAGGAAGTCAGACTGAAAAGAATTTATTGGGATCTTTTGCCGGGGAATCGCAGGCCCGCAACCGCTACACCTATTTTGCCAGCCAGGCCAAGAAGGACGGTTACGTCCAGATTGCCGACATCTTTGCCGAAACAGCCAACCAGGAGAAGGAACACGCCAAACGCTTTTTCAAGCTGCTCGAAGGCGGCGAAGTGGAAATAGCCGCCGCGTTTCCGGCCGGGGTCGTCGGCACCACCTTTGAAAACCTGAATGCGGCCGCGGCCGGCGAACGTTTTGAATGGACGGAGTTGTATCCCGGCTTTGCCAAGGTCGCCCGGGAAGAGGGTTTTGAAGCCGCCGCGATCGTCTGGGAGATGGTGTCCGTGGCTGAGAAACAGCACGAAAAACGGTACGTGGAACTGGCCGGCAATATCGAGGCCGACCGGGTTTTCAAAAGAGAGCAGAACGTAGTCTGGCGCTGCCGCAACTGTGGCTACCTGCTCGAAGGCATGGCCGCACCGGAGATGTGCCCGGCCTGCGCCCACCCCCAGGCCCATTTTGAATTGCTGGGCGAAAACTGGTAGCCGGCAACAACGAAGTAGTTTACCCAACTCATCAGGAGGTAGTCATGGCTGAAAGATATCAGGTTTATAAATGCGACGCTTGCGGCAATATCGTGGAAGTCCTACACGGCGGCGGCGGCGAACTGGTCTGTTGCGGAGAAGCAATGAAGCTGCTCACGGAAAATACCGTAGATGCAGCCAAAGAAAAACATGTGCCGGTGATCGCGGCGGTCGACGGCGGATACAAAGTGAGTGTCGGTGAAGTCGCCCATCCCATGGAGGAAAAGCACTACATCGAATGGATCGAACTGATTGCCGATGGGGCTACCTATCGTAAATACCTGGAACCCGGCGCGGTTCCCGAGGCGGTATTCACGGTCACCGCTTCTGCGGTTACCGCCCGCGAGTTCTGCAACCTGCACGGGCTGTGGAAAGCCTGATAAACGGGATTCTTAGTATACCTATCCAGGGGATTCGGTGCCGCATGATGAGGTACCTCGCTGAGGCGCGGCGCTGAATCCCGGGATCAAAAGGAGGATATTATGTCCAGTTGGAAATGCCAGAATTGCGGTTATACCTTTGAAAAAGACGCGCCTCCGGATACATGCCCATCCTGCAAGGAAAAGTGTGAATTCGTGGACAACTCTTGCTACACCCCCGATTGTGTGCCCGGTGGGACTGACCCTAGAATTAAATAACGGAGAACACCATGGCAAAAGTACTGATCGTCTTCACCACCCGCTCCGGTGAAACCGAAAAGATGGCCAACATCATTGCCGAAGGCGTCCGTTTCACCGGCAACGAGGCCGTGGTCAAAAGCGTCAAGGATATCAGCTCGGAAAATGATTTTGCCGGATACGACGCTCTGGTGTTGGGTTCGCCCACCTATCATGGTGACATGATCCAGCCGATGAAGACCCTCCTGTTCTTGGCGGAAAAGGCGGATCTGGAAGGCAAACCGGGCGGTTCGTTTGGATCGTTCGGCTGGAGCGGCGAGGCCCCGGATCGGATTTTCGACACCATGAAGCATATCTATAAAATGGATATGGTCGGCGGTCCGCTGCGGCTCAAGTCTACCTATATCGGCGGCGGCATTACCATGGCCCAGGATTACGGCAAGGAAATAGCGAACAAACTGGCGTAAGCGACGTTGGGCCGTTGGGCCGCAGCTTTTGGTTCGGCAATATCGTTTAGACCCTTGACAGCGCTCCGATAAAACCGTAGCCCCACCCCTGGAAAAAAGGGAGATTGTAAAAAAAACTTACCAGCATTTATAAGGAGAACATCATGACTACTCCCCAACACTGCCCTGGATTTGAAAATTTCAAGAATCTACAATCCTTCATCTGCAAATGCAATGAGTGCAACGAATCGATTGAAATCTTTTCGGACGAATTTGACAAGCCGAAGAAGTGTACGAAATGCGGCGCCCAGATCGATTTTGCAGAGTGCACCCTGGAAGCCGGCACCTGATACCCGGTAGTCGGCAACCCATGCATAGCCCGGCATCCGTCTCCATTGATTTCCGAGGGGAATTAGACCGGGGTACAGGGACTCAGGCGCAGATTGTCACCTACCGCTGCCATCTGCAGGGATCTGAAGAACCGGCCGGATATCCCCACCGGCTGCAGGTCGACATTACCTGGTACAGTATGGTGGACCCGCCCGTAATGTCCCAATCATGATAAGTAAACAACTACCCATTTGTACCATACGGCCGCTGGCGAGCGGGGAACAACCATGCGTTTGTATCAACCTTAAACACCGGCAGCCGAAAGGTACACCGGTTGGATTGAACCAAGGCCCGGGGGGCCTGGTTGACGGCAACTGCGCCAGTTGTCAGTAAATAACCGGAAAAATTTGTTGTCGGTCTACAGCGAAATGGATTATTGAATACACGCAGGCAATCCATAAACGGAGACACACATTCATGATCAAACACATTGCACTCGCAGCGGCCCTGTTCGGGCTTCTTATCACGGCAGCTGCTGTAGTTTCCGCTGAAAACGGCGCTGAAAACATGGAACTCCATGGCGGCAAGCGGGGCAAGGTGCCGTTCCCGCACCGCACCCACCAGGAAGTGCTGGATGACTGCAATAAGTGCCACGACCTTTTTCCCCAGGAAAAGGGCGCTATCGAGTGGCTTAAAAAAGCCGGAGATCTTAAAAAAAAGCAGGTGATGAACAAAAACTGCGTCAAGTGCCACAAAACCATGAAAAAAAGCCGCGGCAAGGCAGGACCGGTCACTTGCGCGCAATGCCACATAAGAGGATAACATCATGCTCGTCGTCGGACTGCAAGGTAGCCCCCGTAAAAACGGCAATACCACCTATCTGCTGGACAGGTTTCTGGAGCACGGGTTTAACCGTGGCGCCGATATCGTTAAGGTTCCGGTGGCCGAAAAAAATATCATCCCCTGTATCGGCTGCAACAGCTGCATGAAAACCGGCCAGTGTGTCATCCAAACTGACGACATGTTTGCCGAAATGTATGATCTTCTGCAAAATGCCGACATCATCGTCGCGGCTACCCCGGTCTTTTTTTATGGGCCCAGTGCCCAGCTCAAAGCCTTGATCGACCGCACGCAGACCCTTTGGTCACGCAAGTACGCCTTGAAGCTGGATGACCCCAAAGCAAAGACCCGTAAAGGGTTTTTGCTTTCAGTGGGGGCCACCAGTGGCAAACAGCTGTTCGATGCGATCCAGTTGATCACCCGCTACTTTTTCGATGCAGCCGGCGCCAGTTACAGCGGCGACCTGACGTTCCGGAAGGTGGACGGACCCCGGGATTTAAAAAATCTCGCCGGGCACCTGGATAAAATTGAAAAAAGCGCAGCAGCCTTATTCAAATGAAAAGCACCGTCCCTTTGGTGCCATTCGAAAGGAGAGCTTTACAAATGGCCAACCCTGAGGATATCTATCAGTGCCAGACCGCCAGCTGTGGTTATATGTACAACCCGGACAAAGGTGACCGGAAAGGCAAGATTCCCAAAGGAACCACCTTTGCGGACCTTCCGGATGACTGGAAATGCCCGGTTTGCGGTGCCGGGAAAAAAATGTTCCGGCCCCTGGCCGGACCGGATGCCGTCAAGTAGCAATCAGGAAAGCTTGAAATTAATTTTAAAACAGGTATCTTAATCCAATATATTTTCAATGCATCTGAGTAGTAAACCCAATATTAATAGAGGAGGAACCCATGGATAAGTATGTTTGTACACTTTGCGGTTATGTCTACGATCCGGCCCACGGCGACCCTGACAATGGCGTAGCACCCGGTACCAAGTGGGAAGATGTACCCGAAGACTGGGAGTGCCCGGTTTGCGGCGCAGCCAAAGAAGATTTTGAAAAAGAAGAGTAAACCCGTATCCCCGGCCGGCTATGGTAGCCGCCGGATGCGACCGGCCGGACCGGTATTCACCGGTCCGGTGGGAAAAAACCAAGCGTAACACCCCGAGGACTATATGGAACCGATCAAAATTGCCGACAATATTTACAGCGTTGGTGTAAACGACTGGAATATCCGTGATTTCCACGGCTATTCAACTCACTTGGGCACCAGCTACAACGCTTTTTTAATCCTGGATGAAAAGAATGTCTTGCTCGATACGGTCAAGGACGGCTTTTCCAAAGAATTGCTGAACAACATTGCCAATATAATCGACCCGAAAGAAATTGACATTGTCATCAGCAACCACACGGAAATGGATCACTCCGGCGCGCTGCCGCATGTGATGCATCGCGTGGGTGAGGACACACCACTCTATTGCTCGAAAATGGGCCTGAATAACCTGCAACGCCATTTTGCCCACAATTGGAATTATCATGCCGTAGACAACGGGGAGACCCTGAGCATCGGTAAACGCACCCTGACCTTCATGGAAACCCGGATGCTGCACTGGCCGGACAGCATGTTTACCTACCTCAACGAGGATAAGATTCTCTTTTCCAGCGACGCCTTCGGGCAGCATTATGCCGGCAATGAAGTCTTCGATGATGAATCCCAGGATGCGATCATGCTGCATGCCAAAAAGTATTTCGCCAATATCTTGATGCTCTATTCGAAAAAGACCATCAAGCTAATTGACAAGGTCGTTGAATCGGGGCTGGAGATTGACATGATCTGCCCCGATCACGGGATCATCTGGCGGGAGGACCCCGGGCGGATTATCAATGCCTACGCACGCTGGTGCAAGGCGAAACCCAAAAAGAAAGCCGTCGTGATTTATGACACCATGTGGCACAGCACCGAGAAAATGGCCAATGCCGTGGTGGCCGGGCTGCATGATGCCGGTGTCGAAGCACGTCCGTTCAATATCCGAAAATCCGACCGTAGTGATATTATGACGGAGGTCCTGGATGCCAAGGCGATTGTGGTTGGTTCGCCAACATTGAACAACCAGCTATTTCCGAGTGTCGCCGATATGCTTATTTACATGAAAGGTCTCAAACCCCAGAACAAGATCGGGGGGGCCTTTGGATCTTATGGCTGGAGCGGTGAAGCGGTCAAATACATCACACGGGAGTTGGAAGAGATGAAATTCGAGGTACCGGTTGCCGGTCTGCGGGTCCAGTATGTCCCAGGAGAAGATGCCATGGAACAGTGTGTGGATTTTGGGCGGGAAATCGGCAAAGCTGTTGTAGCTGATTAACTGCGGCCGATCATGAAATAGAGGGCATGGTGTTGCCGCAAGGAGACGCCATGCCTTTTATAGTTGGAGTGAAAGATGAAAAAACCAGTTGTTGACATGGCCGCCTGCACCCTCTGCGGCGGATGTATTGAGGTCTGCCCGGAGGTGTTTTCAGAAAACGAGTTTGGGCACATCGAAGTGGCCGACCTTGAAGATTATCCCGAGGAGGCAGTGAACGAGGCCATCAAGTACTGCCCGGAAGACTGTATCACCTGGGAGGAATAAACATGGCAGACCAAATTAAAAAGGCCGCCTTGTTCGTGTTTAACGGCGACCCGATGTGTTTTATCCATGTCCTGCTCAATGGACTCAACCTGGCGGATAACGGTTATGCGGTCGGCATCGTCATAGAAGGGGCGGCTACGCAATTGGTGCCCAAACTGGATGAGCCCGGCAACCCGCAGCATCGTTTGTGGGTGGCCGTCAAAGAAAAAGGACTGGTAGCCGGCGTGTGCCTGGCCTGTGCGACCAAGACCGGCGTGGTAGACGCCTGCCGGGCGCAGGGCTTGACCTTGCTGGATGACATGTCCGGACATCCGGCCATGTCGACCTACCTCAACCAGGGCTATGAGCTCATTACCTTCTAAGGTGCCATGCATCATCGTGCGCTTAAAAAAGTTGTGCGCGACCTGCTGGTCCACGAGGATCTGACAACTGCCCTTGACCAGTTGTATCAGATGAATCTGCGCCGGGTGATCAACCCCCTGTTCGGATTTTTCTGCAGCGGGGATGAACGCCTGCGATGGCGTGCGATCACGGCAGCCGGCGCCGTCATCTCGAAAATGGCCGACACGCAGCTCGAAGATGCCCGGGTCATGATGCGGCGGCTGATGTGGACCCTCAATGATGAATCGGGCGGGATCGGCTGGGGATCGCCCGAGGCCATGGGTGATGCCATGGCCCGCAGCCCCCGCCTGACGAAAGAATATGCCAACATCCTGGTCTCCTACCTGAACCCCGACGGCAATTACCTGGAACTTGAAGCGCTCCAGTGCGGCGTTCTCTGGGGACTGACGCGGCTGGCCGGTGCCCGACCGCTGGCAGCAGCGGCAGCGGCTCCGTTCCTGGCTCCCTTTTTCGAATCCGTCCTGCCCCTGCACCGGGGTCTGGCAGTCTGGTGTGCCCGGGCAATCGCGGTGGCAGCCCCCGTGATCATTCCTGAATCGTTGCTTGCGGACGATACGGTCATCAGGGTCTACCGTGATGAAACCCTGCAGGATATACCGGTCCGGGACCTGGCTGCTTAGTCCCGAACGGTTGATAATTTGTTTATTATATCGTATCGTCGGGCCGTTTGAATATGCGAGGCTGTCTCAAAAATGCCTTTTGGCCCAATCTCGGCGTTGGTCGTTTGGTTCTAATCCTCAAAATACATTAGTATTCCTCCGGTTAGAACCCCACGGCCGCCTCGACCTTGAACCAAAATCCTATTTTTGAGATAGCCTCGCGTCAATCTATCCAAATCAAACAAACAAATAAAAATTCATGGGGGTTTCTCAGTGGGAGTCTATTGTTTTGCCACCAAGATTGCGTGGCTCTGTATCTGCGCGTTGACGGCCATGGCGTCGGTGTGCCTGGCCGCCGGTAGCGAACAGCCCCGGCCCGACTTTGCCGGATCTGCCCGGACTTTGCAGGGCCCCATTTCCCTGGAAGAGGCCATCGCCATCGCCACTGAGGGGAACCTCGACCTGGCCATGGCCGCCCATCGTATTGAAAAAGCGGCGGCCGCGATTAAAAAAGCCCAGTCCGTGTTCTATCCCCAGGTGGGCGTTTCCCTGGAATACATGCAGGGCGATGCCCCATCGCAGTACCTGTTCAAAACCATCGATCAGCGCAAGTTTCAGCCTGGTACCGATTTCAACCAACCGGGCTGGTTTGAAAACTGGGAAACCGCCGCCGTGGCGGAACTGAACCTTTACAACGGCAACCGGGACCGTCTGGGCCTCCAGATCGCCGAGTCGGAAAAGAAGTATCGCCAGTCAGCCCGTAATGAAATGGCGGCCGGCATTCGGATGGCGGTGATTCAAGCCTGGTATAACATTCTCGCCAGCCGCGATTACGTGGAAATCTCCAATGAATCCCTGGATACCATATCTGCCCAGTTGGAAATTATGAATGTTCGTTACCGGGCCGGGGGTGCCCTTAAATCAGATCTACTGTCCCTCGAGGTGAGACTGGCCCGGGCCCAGGAAGAAGTGGTGCGCAGTAAAAACCGCCTGGAAATTGCCAAAACAGCTCTGGCCGGCGCCATGGGTCTCGACCCGGACACCAATTTGGAATTGAAGGCCGGCACCGGGATTCTCTTCAACGTACCGGGTACGTATGACGAAGGTTTGACAACAGCGCTCTCGCTACGGCCCGAGATCAGGAAAATACGCGAGAAAGTATACCAGGCTGAAAAGGCCATGTCCCTGGCCAAAAGCGGTTACATACCGAAATTGGATTTCAAATCACGGTACTGGATGTCGGACCCGGACGGTAGTTTCAGTACCAATCGGGATAATTGGACCGCCGGTGTCGTGCTGACCTGGGCTCTGTTCTCGGGTTTTTCCACCGATGCGCAAATAAAAGAGGCCACCGCCGGGTTGCAGGAAGCCCTATCCGCGGATCGGAAAGCGCTGCTTGCGGTAAAAACCGACGTAAAAACCGCCTACCTGCGGTTGAATGAGGCTGGTGAAAGACTGGCCGTGGCCGAAAAAAGCGTGGAAAGCGCCACCGAGTCTTTTGAACTGGTGCGCCAGCAATACCAGGGCGGTAGTGCCGGCATCACCCGCTACCTGGACAGCGAACTGGCCCGCAACCGTTCGCGCATCCATACGGCCACGGCGTATTACGACCGCGAAAAATCACGCGCCGATGTCTGCCGAGCCATTGCCTGTTGGGAAAGCCCGGCGCCACCGGCCGATTAAAAATGGCTGACCCAATTTTGAACCCAAACCCGGAATTTAGGACCAACCTACAGGAGACGTGATCATGCGATCAACCGGCAACACCCTTGTGGCTACCTTGATATTATGTATACTGGTTATACCGTCCCTGGCCGGATGCGGCGATGGCGGTAAAATCCAGCCAGGTAAAACCGAGTCCCTGGCAGGGTTGGAAGCAGCGCCGGCTAATACGACCAGGGCAAAGGTAGAGTTGGTGCGGCGCTGGTTTGAAGCCTCCGGCACGGTCCGGCCCCGTACGGAAACCCGCATCGAATCACAGGTCACGGCCCAGGTGGTGACAGTCGCGGTGCGGCCCGGCAGCCGCGTCACCAAAGGCCAGGTGCTTGTCTCCCTGGACAACCGGCAGCTGCAGTCCCGACTGGATCAGGCCCGCCAGGGGCTGAAGTCGGCCCAGGCCGCCCGCAAACAGGCCCGTCAGGCCGTTATCTCCGCCCAGGCCGCATACGATCAAGCTCAAGCAAATTTCAAGCGAACCCAAACTTATTTCGAATCCAAGGCCGCCACCCAGCAGGAGTTGGAAAAGGCGCAATCCCTTTACAGTCAGGCCAAAGCCGGCCTGGCCCGGGCGCAGGAAGCCTACGCCGGCACCCAGGCGGGCATCAAACAGGCCGAAGAGGTGGTGCGGGAAGCGAAAATCGCCATGGGCTACACCCGTATCGTTGCCCCGGAAACCGGTGAAGTCTTAAAGCGTCTGGTGGAACCCGGCGACCTGGCCCTGCCCGGCAAGCCCCTGCTGGTCTTGCAGACGGCCGGAGCATACCGGCTGGAAGCCCACGTCCGGGAAGGAATGATTTCCAGAGTCCGCCTGGGAATGCAGCTGCCGGCCACCATCGTCACCCTGAACAGAGATGTCCAGACCGACGTGGAGGAGATCATCCCTTATGCCGATCCGCAGACCCGGACCTTTTTGGTCAAAGCGGCGCTACCGCCCATCGAGGGTCTCTACCCCGGCATGTTCGGAAAACTGCGCATCCCGGAACTGACGGAAGAGGTGGTGGTCATTCCCCAGGAGGCCTTGCGTCAGGTGGGCCAACTTGAACTGGTCACCGTCAAAGAGGGCGATCGCTGGACCCGGCGTTATGTGAAAACCGGGCGGCGCCTGGGCGATCGAATCGAGGTCCTGGCCGGCCTCCAGGGCAACGAAACCATTGGTCTGAATTAGAGGTTGCTGCCCGGCGCAGATCAAAACGCAAATCTTTCAATGGAAAACATATGTAAAGGTGTAGCGCATGTCCGATAATTCCGGCACCTCCGATGGTATCATCGCCGGCATCGTCCGCCGGTTTCTCTCTTCGCAATTGTCCATCATCCTGATCATCGCCTCGCTCTGCCTGGGCTTGGCGGCCATTCTGGTCACGCCCCGGGAAGAGGAGCCCCAGATTGTCGTCCCCATGGCGGATATTTATGTCAATGCCCCCGGCGCCAACCCGGAGGAGGTGGAGAACCTGGTTGCTACCCCGTTGGAGCGACTTCTCTGGCAGGTGGACGGGGTGGAATACGTCTACTCGATGTCACGCCAGGACATGGCCATCGTCACGGTGCGCTTCTTCGTGGGCGAGGACCGGGAAAATTCGCTGGTGAAGCTACACAACCGCATCATGATGCACCAGGATCAGGTCCCCCCCATCGTCCAGAGCTGGGTCATCAAGCCGGTAGAAATCGACGACGTGCCCATTGTCAACCTGACCCTCTATTCGGACCGGCATGACGATTACCAGCTGCACCGCATCGGCGAAGAGGTGCTGGCCCGTCTCTCCCAGGTGGAAAACATCTCCCGGACCGAGGTGTTCGGCGGACGCAAGCGGGAAATCCGGGTGGAACTGCTGCCGGAAAGGATGTCCGGTTTCGGCATCTCCCTGCCGGAAGTGAGTCGGGCGCTGCAAGGTGCCGACTCTTCGGTCACCGCCGGGACTTTCGCCAAGTTCAATCAGGAATATACCGTGACCAGCAACGCTTTCCTGGCATCGGCCGATGACGTTGCCCGCCTGGTGGTCGGCGTACAGAGGCAGCGGCCGGTCTATTTGAAAGATATCGCCACCATCAGCGATGGCCCCCAGAAAGTTGAAAATTATTCCCGCATCGGGTTCTCACAGCACTACCGGAAGACCCACGGGCTGGACGGCACGCCGGCGCGCTACCCGGCCATCACCCTGGCCATTTCCAAGAAAAAAGGCACCAACGCCGTCCGGGTAGCCACTGAGGTCCTCGAACGGCTGGCCGAGCTGCAAGAACACATCATTCCCGCGGGTGTCCAGGTGGAAGTGACCCGGAACTACGGGGCCACCGCCCAGCAGAAAGTTAACGAACTGCTCAGTTCCCTGGGATTTGCCATTGCCGCCGTGGTGGTCCTGTTATCCATCGCCCTGGGATGGCGGGAGGCCCTGGTAGTGGCCCTGGCCGTACCGATCAGCTTCGCCCTGGCGCTGTTCGTCAATTTTCTCTTCGGCTACACCATCAACCGGGTTACGCTGTTTGCCCTGATTCTTTCGCTGGGCCTGGTGGTGGACGACCCCATCACCAATGTGGACAATATCCAGCGGCACATCCTGATGGGCCTGCGCAAGCCCGTGGATGCGACCCTTTTCGCCGTCAGTGAAGTCCTGCCGCCGGTCATCATGTCCACCCTGGCCATTATCGTCTCGTTTACCCCCTTGTTCTTCATTACCGGCATGATGGGCCCATACATGGCCCCCATGGCCTCCAACGTGCCGTTGACGGTGATTTTCTCCACCTTCTGTGCCCTGACCGTTGTTCCCTGGCTCAGCCACCTATTGCTCAGAAAGCTCAAACCCACCGGGACCACCACGGCTGAAGAGCAAAATGCCAAAATGAAGAACAGCCGACTCCATCGGCTCTACCGCAAACTGCTGCAGCCGTTTCTCGTTTCACGTCAGAAACGCTACCTGCTGCTGGCTACCATCATCGGCCTGCTGCTGGTGTCCATGAGCCTGGCCCTGCTGCGCCTGGTGCCTCTGAAGCTGCTGCCCTTTGACAACAAAAACGAGTTCCAGATCGTCCTGGACATGCCCGACGGCACGCCACTGGAGGCCACTGACGCGGCGGTGCGGCGTTTTGAGGCATACCTGGAAACCGTTCCGGAGGTGACCAACTTTGTCGCTTACACCGGTTTTGCTTCTCCCATGGATTTCAACGGCATGGTCCGACACTACTTCCTACGCCGGGCGGGAAACCTGGCCGATATCCGGGTCAACCTGGCCGACAAGGCGGACCGGGCCCAGCAGAGCCATGCCCTGACCATGCGGCTACGTAAAGATCTGGAGGAAATTGCCGTCGCTAACGGCGTGGCCCTTAAAATCGTGGAAACACCGCCCGGACCACCGGTGCTGTCCTCCCTGGTGGCCGAGATATACGGCGGCATGGAGCAAAGCTACAACCAACTGACAGCCGGCGCCGACCATATCAAAAAGATCATGCGCCAGGAGCCGTTTGTGGTCGATATCGATGATTCGGTTGATACGCCGCGTCTCCGAGCCAATTTTATCGTGGACAAAGACAAGGCCGCCCTGCACGGCATCTCTACCCAGGTCATTCACCAGACGCTGCAGACGGCCCTCAGCGGGGCCACGCCGGCCACGGTCCACCTGCCCGGAGAACGCCAGCCGTTGATGGTCAAAGCAATTTTGCCCATCGAGAAACGCAGCGGTGTCGCCCTGTTGGAACAGATCCCGGTCAAGACTGGGGCAGGCACCATGATCCCCCTGGCGGAACTGGTCAAGCCGGAGTGGGTCCCGGCGCGGCAGACCATCTACCACAAGAATATGAAGCGGGTGGTCTACGTAACGGCGGACATGGCCGGTCGCGCTCCGGCTGAGGCGATCTTGGATATGCAGGGCAAGTTGAAAGAAGATCCCATACCCGATGGGCTGCGGGTACAATGGGCCGGAGAGGGTGAATGGAAGATCACCATCCGGGTCTTCCGGGATATGGGAATCTCCTTTGCCGCAGCCATGCTGGGCATATATATTCTACTGATCATCAACACCGGCTCATTTTTCATGCCGCTGCTGATCATGATGGCTATCCCATTGACCCTGCTGGGCATTATGCCCGGCTTCTGGCTGCTCAACCTGTTGACCGCTGAAAGTGTGGGCGGGTTTGCCAATCCGGTTTTTTTCACGGCCACGAGCATGATCGGCATGATTGCCCTGGGCGGGATCGTGATCCGCAATTCACTGGTCCTGATAGAATTCATTCAAGATGCCGTAGAAGAAGGCCTGGATTTCAAAGAAGCAATCTTACAAAGCGGCGCGATCCGCATGCGGCCAATCTTGCTGACCGCTGCCACCACCGCCATCGGGGCTTTTCCCATTACCTTTGACCCCGTCTTTTCCGGACTGGCCTGGGCGCTGATTTTCGGCCTGCTGGCCTCCACGGTCTTCACCCTGCTGGTGGTGCCGGTCACCTATTTTGCCTTATACCGGCACACATTTGCCGATGTAAGATCCAGAAATGGGGATCCGGTTGAAACCAATGTTGTTTAGGATATATACAAAAAGAGTCTTATTTAAATGCGCAATCGGGAAGCATTCATCGTCATGCCGGGCTTGATCCGGCATCCAGGAACGTTTCCTCCAATTGGTCTGGATCCCGGCTGCAGTTTATCCCGCACTTGATGCGGGGCCGGGATGATGGGCATTTATTAGCAGATCTCCCCCACCCCTAATTTAAATTGATTCTAAATCCAGATGTCATTTCCCGCGGTTAGGTCTCCCCCGGCATCACCGGTGTTTATGACGCCACGTGGCTCTATCACGAGAATCCTGCACTCTTCGGCAGCCAGCGGTTTGTGCTTCATACCTTTGGGCACGACAAACATCTCACCAGCCGCTAAATCGACCTGGCCGTCCTTAAATACGATCTGCATCTCGCCTTCAAGCACAATAAAGGTCTCATCGGTATCCGGGTGGTCATGCCACACGAATTCTCCCTGGATCTTCACCAACTTGAACTGGTAGTCATTCATCTCGGCAATGACCCGCGGGGACCAGAGGTCATTAAATTTTGCCAGCTTATCATTGAAGTTTATTGACTTGATATCCAATTTTCATCCTCATAAATGCAATGCATTGGGGAATTCAGAACAAGAAATAGAATTCATTCGGGCTTATTTTCCGATTTTGCTTTCAACCTTTCGATCAGTGCCTTTGCCCGCTCAACAGCATCTTGTTCTTTGTCATTCGGTATTTCCAACCAGGGCTGTGTAACCCGCATGGTTAATTTACCGCTCAACGGAGGTCTCGGGAATGCTCCCGGATCACATAGGCAATAGTTCTTGAATTCAACCGGTTTTTCCTGGTAGCAGGCCCAGACTGCCTCCTTAGAACATCCGGTTTACCTTCGAACTGCAGATCGATGAGAGACAGCTGTTCACGAAAACGTTCTATAAAGTCCATGGGAATATTATACAAAAACGGGTGCGGTGAAGCCGTATTCTTGATGCGCTTTTTTTGATCAACACCATATTGCAATAGTGCTTTCATTGCTTCACCAGTTAAATGCCCCTCTGATTCAGGGCCGCCCAGAATCAGGTGCCGTATGTTGGGGTTGGCCACGACGTTGCAGATGATTTTTTCAAACCCGACATTCTCGGTTTGAACCGTCCCGGACAGGGCTGCACCACTTTCTGCTCCAGCCCTGACCAGTTCTTCGATTTCGGCGGGAATTTTATCGCCATCACTGCAAAGGATGATCGCTACAGCAACCGGCGAGGCATCGTTGCCCCGGATATACCGGCCTTCTTCAGGCGGATACTCTGGATGGGGTTTTGCTTTCAACATCTTGCCCCCATGAATTAGGGTTTTTTCAGTTGCAGGACCCGAAACCGTTCCTGGAAGCCAAGTCTTTGATAGAATGGAATTGCTTCTTCATTTCCTTCCGCTACAGCCACACGGATCTCGGTACAGCCCATCATATTCAGCCACTCAAGGGCCCGATTGCTCAACCGGGCCCCCAGTCCGGCACCACGATAGGCTTTCCGAACATACAAAGAATCGAGTTCACCACTGCCGCCATTGGCGGTGGCAATACAATAACCGACCAATTCTATCGCAGATTGCACCGCGAAAACCACCAGGTGTTCTCTATCCATCAACATTTCTATACGTCGTTCAAAGGTAAAATTAGCGAAATGGTCTTTGGAGTGGGTTGATCGGCTACCATGCAGCGCATTGAGTTCTTCCCACAGGGACCGGATCCACTGTAGCTCGTTTTTATCTATTTCAATAATATTCATTTATCACCTTGTCTTTAAAATAGAGTGAACGAGTCTACATAGAAATTAACTGAGAATGAGATCAAAACTCATCAGGGAAGTAGTAAACGGATGCGCTCAATATTACAATCGCCAGCGGATTACGCGCTTTTCAAAATCAATCTTGTACTCCACGTGCTTTAGAAAATTCATGCCCAAAAGGCCTTTGCTCATCTGTTCATTGCCGTGGTGGGGGATGATGGCAACCGCGTGGTTTTTCATCCGGAAAGGTCCGACCTGAATATAGTCCAGGGTTGCTTCCGAAGTCTCCACATAGCTGCCGTCGGCAACCCGGGAGCGGGACGCCACGCCGTCGTCTATCTGCAAAGACTGTGCGATCTCTGCTTGCAGGGAGCTACGGGTCGCCCCGGTGTCGAATGTCATTAGAATGGCTTTCTCCGCGCCGTGGTAAGAGACCTTAACCGGGATGAACACGCGATCGTTTTCGATGAACACTTTTGTCTCGACGGTGCGGCCTTTGGCCCCTTCATGCGAGGGCGGCCCTTCATCCGGCCCGATGTATACCGGTTCGCCTTGAAGCAATGACAGACTGCTCACGTCAAAGTCGTTGCGCGATTTGGAAAAGCGCCGCGCGCCGGATTTGTCTACCCAGGAAAAGATCTCTACTTGGTCGCCGGTTGGGGTTCGCGGTGTAACAATGGAAGGCGTGTATTTGTTGATCTTGATCGGGGTGGGGGGTGTATAGGTGTTATCCGCTAGCCGGTCGTCAATATAGACCGGTGTCAGGGCGGTCAAGACCGCATCCAGTTGGTCGGTACGGACCAGGTAAGTGGTAATGGCCACGACGTGAATGGCTACAACGATCGCCACGATATTGATGATAGAACGCCTGTTCATGGGTCGATCCTACGCTAAAATTCGAGGATCGGTATATAATATAGGGAGTTAGCGTGTAGCGTCAATAAAAAAACACTTTAGACCGGTTGATCGATTACCTGCAGCGGTTTCTATGTGCGCCGATCAATTGAATTTGACAATGCGCTTAACCCGCTGGTGGGGATGGAATATGATCGCAAAAGGGGTCTTTTTCCGTAAAAATGTCCAGCCCAAGGCTGTATGCTACGGCCAGACACCCCCGGCAAACCAGGTTCTTTGCACAGTTTTCGCATGCCGCGCTGCCGGCCCGGTAATCGGCCGCCGCCTGGCTGTGATAAATGTCGTAAAGGTTGTCTGCCTGGATATTCCCAATCAGAGAGGGGAATTTCCGGCAGGCGTGCACTTCTCCATCAGGTAATAGTGATAAAAAATTGAAAGCGGCACCGCAGCCGAAACCGGTGCAGCCGCCGAATAGCGCCTCATCGTCCACCTGGCTGATCAGGTTGAACAGATTGTCCTTGAAACCCAGAATCGGATTGGACGCGGCGGCTTTTTGGTAGTCGCGCAAGAAGGTTATGAAATCTTCTCGGGTCGGCATCAACAACCCGGCCCCCTCGCCCACGGCCGCCAGTCGATTGAAATTGAAGGCATCCGTCCGCCCTTTGAGCAGTTCGGCCAGGGGCAGCACCTGTTTCAAGTTGTCCCGGGTCAGGGTCAGCATCACCATAGAGTAGATCCCCAACTCCCGCAGGTCCTCCAGAAAGGCCAGGGAACGTTTAAAATGGCCGGCACCGCGGATAAAATCGTTGTGGTCCTCCAGTCCTTCCAGGCTGATCTGGAAAAAGAGCGGGGTGACAATCTCCACCAGTCTGCGCAATTGCTCGATGGGCGTGGGATTTCCCAGGATCGCGATCCCGAAACCCAACCGATCGGCGGCTCGGTATAGTTCCTCCAGATGAGGATACAGCAACGGGTTGCCGCCGGAAAATGTGATCTGGCCGCGGACGTGCATGCGCCAGCAGAAATCGTAGAAATCGTCCAGTACGGCCCGGGCCTGTTCCAGGGGCAGGGAAACGCGGCTGCTGCGGTCATAGCAGTGCTTGCAGTGCTGGTCGCAGGTCTGGGTCACATGCCATTGCAGGGTGAAAATATCGGCAGCCCGAAACGGCTGCAGCTCAGGCTGCTTTGCAGTTTGCGGATGTACGTTTCGTCGAATACGGGAATCAGGCGCTAGGAGAATGCCCTGGGCAATTGCCTGATCAATGATCGCCTGGATGTTTCCCGGCGTTACCTGCCCCTGCCGGGCCGCCTCCCGCGGTTCGATTTGTTCCACGGCGATTTTCAGGGCCAGCAGGTCGTTTTCAAAAGCCTCCTGGCAGGCAATTTGTCCGGATTGTGGGTGGCGCCAGGTCATTACATGGGAAGGCGATTTGATGGGTGGATCCCCACCGGTTTCGTCGTTGAAGAAATACGCCAGGTTTTTCCACTCTAGCGCCTGCAACGTTAAAGATGGGTTCACCGCTAATCCGGCAACCGGAATCGCGGAATCGATCGCATCCGTCTTTGTGTGGTAGTACCCCCACTCCAGACGAGCCAGGTCCGCCAGGTAACCGGGCAGGTCCAGAGATGCCGTCAGGCTAGCTATTGCTGCAGGGAAGGACTCCGCGGGCAGATCAGAATCCAATGCCGCCCGCACCCTGCCCCAGGTGTCTCTGCCAAGGGTGCGCCGGCATACGGTGAATACGGAGTCGATTGCATCGACAGGTGTGGATCTCAAGGTGGTTCGCTTGGTTTGTAAAGGTTCACTGTTCGGCGGCCTCAAAAGGATCACGCAAACTGCGTGAGTTCAGATCAGGCTCAGCCGCTTTTTCCGGACTTTTTCTTGCCATCTTCGGTGCCCCCGGCACCGCTGGCGCCACTTCAACCGCTTGCGGAGCTCCCGGCCCCGGCCTTTCCGCCGCTTCAGGCGCTTTTGCCGGTTGCTCAGGCGCTCAGGGTGAAAGTGGACCCGGCAATCAGACCGGCGATACAGGAACCGGCCAGAATCTTTTTCAGGTCATCAACTTCCATGTTGGCCTCCTGCTGCTTAGAGTGGATATAAGTCCAATCCCCGGGGCGGAGAATCGGCAGACAGAACCCGGCCCAACTGTGGCTGCCCATGCACTGCTGCTAAGATGGGATGTGGGCGTATAAACACAAAGCTATCAAATGGATGAAGTTGTGTCAATTGAACGCCCCCCGCGACAAGCTACAGGGAATGCGTTCGCTGATAGGTTCAATTAAGGCAGGCGACAATCCAGGAACCTGGGTTCGAATACCGACCCGATCAACATTCGGTCCTGGTAGACGGCCCCTACACTCGCACCGGAAAGCGCTTCACCCTTGGTGAGGTAAATTTCATCTATCTGTGGCTCTCTATTCGTGCTTAGCGTGACCCTCAAAATCTGGGACGGTGAATGTTTAGAGGCATCTTTTGAATGGGCCACAAACTTCAGTAAGTGCGGATGCGCCCCTATCCAGAGAGCGCCGGCGGAATCAATTTCGATATTGTCCAGGCCGGTATCGAAACGAATGCTTTCGGCAGTCGTCAATGCCCCGGATTTCAAATCGCGGTTAAAGATTTTCAGGGTCATCTGGGTGGTCCCGGCCACGTACAACTCGCGGCCATCCGGGCTTAGGTTAATGCCGCTGGCGTAGCCGATACCGTCGGCAACCACCTGAAAATCGCGGCCATCAAAAAAGACGACATTGGCCAGGGGCAATTTGAGGTAGTCCTCACCGATTTTCAACAGGCCGCCGGTGAACCGATGATCATTGGTGGCGTAGAAGCGGTCCCGGCCCACGGCCACGATATCGTTGGGAGAGACCAGGGCCGGATCTTTGACCGTCCGGCGATGCACAAGCCCATCAGGCTTCAGGTCGTAGATCTCAATCTTGTGGGTGCCCCCGGAGTGATTGATGACAAACAGGGCATCACGACCTTCCGGGTCTATATAGAGACTGATGCCGTGGGGCTGGAAATCAGGACCGGGACCGGAGGTCAACTTTACCAAAGCCGGCTGCGGGGCCGTCAGATCATATGCAAAAATACCCCCGCGCCCGTTTTGCCCGGCCTTTAAAGCTCGCCGATCACAGGCCGAAATAAAGGCCCTTCCGGTGCGAGGGTGAATGGTGATGTCCTCGGCCCCGGTGACCCCCGAAACCGCCTGACAGGATCCGGCAAAGTGGGGTTCGATGGTCTTAAAGTGGCCGGCTGACCAAAACAGGTGTGCCACCCATCCAATGATCACCAGGATCAGTACAATGACAACAAACAATAATTTCCGCATGATTTGCTCTAAAAAAAGATTTGGAAGGCAATCTGAGCTTTATTCGCACCCGATCGTTTGTTCCCTCACCAGGTGATCCAATCGTTCCCGGCTGCGTCCCCACTACCTGTGGTAGCCGGCTCTGCCCCAACTACCATAGGCGGTAGTCCAGTTGGATGTGTTAACACGCACCCACTTTCTGGTCAACCTATTGTTATTCAATTAAATTTTTGGCATCCGCCTTGATGTTAATACCATCCAATGGGAGGAGGCGGTCTACGATCGACCAGTACCGGAGAAACCGATCCGGCACCATGGACCAGCAATTCATCCAATTGGGGCAAAATTGAATCACAGGGGGCCATACAGCCGGACAGTGTTCACATACAGATGGTCGGTTACCACATCGAGCGATACCCCTTTGCTGGCGGCAATCGCTTCTACGGCCATCACCAGATTGGCGGGCTCATTGCGCTGTGCGGGATCTGGTCCCAACACAGGACTGTCGGATTCAGCCAGCAGACAATCCAGGGGCAGGTGCTTGAGAAGTTTTTGCTTCTGGCGGGAACGGATGACAGAAGGAGGCATGGAAAAGAAGTATCCGGCTTCGAGTGCCGGTTGGGCGGTCGTAAATTTTCCGTCGAAGGCATGCAGTTGGACTTTGCGGGCGTCAAGCGCTTGCAGCAGGGCGATGGCCTGGCGGCCGGCTGACCGCGAATGGACATTTAACGGCAGGTCCAGTTCATTCGAGAGCTGAATGAACGTTTTGAAAATCTCTTGCTGCAGCTCTTTGCCGGCCGGGTCTTTGACTGCCCAGAAATCCAGCCCGACTTCCCCGATCGCACAGAGGTGGTCCTGGTTTTGGCGGATAAATGCAACCATCTGGTTCGCAGCTTCCGGGTCCAGGTGGGTGGGATAAAGTCCGGCAGCTGGCTTGATCGCCGGATATTGGGTGGCGAGTTTTAGATTTCGGTGAGCATCCGGCAGATCTTCCCCGACGGCAATAATGGCGGTCACCCCGGCATCGGCCGCTCGCCGGCAAACTGTCGCTAAATCATGATCGAAGGCCGGATCACATAGATGGGCATGGGTATCGACAAGCGGGGCTTTCATTCGGATGGCGGCATCTCCCGCACCAACCGGATGTAATCTGCTCTAATTGAATCGAGCTTGAAGCTGTAACCGCCCAGGCGGACGCCCTGTTCGGCGGCATTGATGTTAAATCGGTACTTATAGGGTCTTTGCGGATCCAATGCGGGTATGATGACATCGATCAAAAAATCCGAGCGTCCCGTCAGACCGCGGTAAGTGAAGGTGGCCTTGCCAACGGTTAGGCTCTGATTGAGATGCAGAACGTATCGCCCCTGGGCAGGTTCTGAAGGTGGGATTTTGTTATAAGAAGATTCGGGACGCGCCATCATGTCCAGCAGGCTATGAGCCACATTGTCGGTGGCAAACCGCTGGCTGAGGTGATACAATCCCAGGAAGGCGACGCAACCGAACAGCAACAGCCCAAGCAGGCTACTCAATTCTTGACCGAGCCGTTTTTCCATATCCTCCTCCGGATATCATGGGTTGGCCGGCACTCGGGATTTCAGAAAGGTTATGCCGGTTCTCTCCTCGCGGCAGACACCTGTCATACAACAGATCTTTTTAAGACTGGTTTTAGTATAGCGCCGGCAACCAACCGGGTCAAGCCCGGGGCATTGACAGGTGCAAACCCGGTTGAGAAAATCTATATCCCGCGCACAGCGATAAAATAATCTTTCCGGCGTCCCATCAACACCCCGACTTCCTTGTAATTGGGACGCAGCTGTTGGTCCATCAGGCTGATGTTGCGCGCCTGGATCTCTTCCCAAACATCTTCAACCGAGGCACCGGTAATACTCTGGATAACGGCTTCTATCAGGCTGTTCTTGAACGGCTTGACAACGTCCTTGATGTGATAAGAGTCTGCCGGTAGTTTGTTGACTTCAGCCCGGACCCACTTGGTGTTCGAGTACTTATCGACATACACGGCCTCAACCCCCATTTGTTCGGCCAACTCTCTAACAGTGGCAAACAGGGTCTGAAGCAGTTCTTTGCGCCGGGCATAAACGGTTTTGGATATGTTGCGGTTGGGCTTTCCCCGGAGAAAATCGCGAATGGAGGGAATTGTTTCGATGGCATCGAGCATCAGGACCCGGCGCCCCTGGATGATCAGCGGCAGGATGTGCCCTTTCAGTGCACGGCGTCCTTTAAAGTATACTTCCAGAACCCGGTAATAAGGATCCAGGAGCCAGGAGTATACCGTCCAGTGGATATTGGCAATTTCCGGGTCCACCTGGCTGCGCACCTCGCTGGCCGTACAATCACCATAGTAATCACCCGAACTTACAAAGGCGGCGTCCCGGCGGGCAAAGGCTATCTCAATGCCCTCTTTGCGAAGGTACCGTAAGGATGTAATCGCGTCCGGTTCCCTAAAACAGGGTATATCGGCAAGTTCCGCCAACATTTGGGCAATGTCATCCGCATACACCTTGTAAAAAAGATCCGGATCCTGACGAAACAGGGTGTAACGGTCAAACCGGGCTTTGAGCCGGTTGCGGATATAAAGGTCCGAGAACAACAGGATCTGTCGATCGATGTGGGTGAAGGTAGCCGCCTGGCGTTGCAGCCGCAATGCCTGGCGCTTTAACAGTTCTATGGTGGCTCCAATGACTTCCGGAAAGACATCTTGCAAGCTCACGGGTGTGAGCTGTTTAAAAGCGAGTCCCGTGATCGGTTTGAGATAGGCCATCTTGGCAGCCGTGGATTTCCCAAGTATCCGACGCAGGTTGCTATCGTTGAGCAAAACCAGCGCCTTTTCGTAGTCCACCTTGAGTTCGGCAATATCGCACCCGAAGAACTTTTGAAAGGTTCGTCTAATCTGATCGGGTGAATTCAAACTGACCAGGGGTTTGGGGTCTATCTGCCAATGGGTCTGGAGATCATATTCACTTGCCTGGCTGGCGGCATAAACAAATGGTTCGACATCTGTAAAGACCTCCAGTAGCGCCTGGGAGGCAGCCACGGAGTCGAGGTTTCGCCGAAAGCGTTTACGGGTAAGGACCGCAGCGTCAAGGTCGCGGTCGGTATTAAAGGCCGCTGCAATGTGCTTGCGGGCAGCCGTGAGCTTAGATGTTAAGTCCACCACGTTTTGTTCCTAAGGGGCTTTCAAGCCACGTGTAATCGTCGGCGTGCTGGCCAGCAGGACGGGTACTAACCAAAGGTTTATTTTTCCTGCAAATTCTGCAAACTTTCGTTGGTGTCTGCATCATTCCGTCTGCTGCGCTCTGCTTTGGTCCGCATCGCTGCGGCTTCTTCCCAGGCCCCCATGCGCTGCAGCACGGTTGCATATATATCCAACGCCTCCGGGTCAGTGTCACCGGTCGCCGCACAGGCCCGTTTGGCCGCACTGGCCGCCAATTCGAGATCAGGTTTTTTAATTTTTTGATTGGTCAGTATAAAGCGGGCCAACTTCATAAGCAGTCCTGGGTGGTTCCGGCCGTAGGCATACACCCGTTCGCCGGTCCGGCGAACAAGATCATGTTCTTCGGTCTCGACCGCCAGGTAGACATATGCAGACAGCAGTTTAAGGGCCTTGTGCGCATTTCGCGCTTCGCCCAGGTTGTAGCGCCCGGCCACAATCTGCTCCAAGACTGATTCCAGGTTGTCCATGGGATGCCCCTGCCAGAGGACCCGGCCTTTGGGGCCTACGATAAACGCATGCGGCACCCCCGAGACGTTGAACATACCCATATACGCGTCATAGGTTTTGTCCTCATCATCCACGGCCAGGGCATATTCGGCATCCTGGTTGCCTTTTAAAAATGCTCTCACCGTTGCGGCATCCTCACTGGTAATTCCGATGAAGACCACACCTTCCTTTTTATACTTATCCTGAAGTATGGAAAGATAGGGCAGGCTTTCGAGGCAATGAGGGCAATCGGTTTGCCAGAACTCGATAACGAAAATAGACCGGCCCGCCCCCCCCTTCAAGGTAAAAGGACCTCCTTGTACCCATTCTTTTATCTGGAGTTCAGGGGCCGCATCACCCGGCATTCCAGCTGAAACCGGTGTATGGGAGAAAATAAAAAAACCGACGTAAAGAATCAAACCTAATCTTTGCAAAAATCGCGGCATATATTTTTCCAATTTTACAGATCTTCTTCTATCTCATTCCTGTATTCGCCCCAGCTTTGGCGACCGATGATTAGCGCTGGCGATAATCGCCTGAATCCGCCGGTCTCCGGCCGGCTGGCTGACGCCTATCTACGTCAAATAATCCGATACTAATCGGCCGGTTCCCGGCTGTCAATGGAGGATATTGAACATAATCATTATCTTAGGGTTTGACCTGCACCGGTTGGCTTTGATAGGGTGCAATTGCATGCCAACCTGAAATGACCGCTCTCACCTGGGAACGGAAATGATTTGCGCCTTACCTGAACCTGGAATACAACAACCAAAAGGTACACGCTATGCCGAAAGAAACCGAGGATAAACCGGGTTTGAGTAAAGAAGTATCTGACTCCCGCAAAATAGTTTTGATGTCCACCGCCATTGCCCTTGTGATCATAGTGTTATGGGCCGGATCCTATCTGATCATTGGGACTATGTTTCCCGACCTGCAAAGCGCGGGCTTCTTTGGAGAAAGTTTTGGGGCCATACAGGCCCTCTTCTCTGCCTTGGCTCTGGCCGGAATCATCCTGGTCATCCTCTTGCAAAATCGAGAATTGGTCCTCCAGCGGGAGGAGTTGAAATACACCCGGGTAGAAATCGGCCGCCAAGTCGAACAGTTTGCTGATCAAAAGGTTCAATTCGAAAGCCAAAAACTCCAGTTCGAGCTCCAGAATGAAACCCTAATTCAGCAACGCTTTGAAAACACGTTTTTCCACCTGATGACGCTGCATCACGAAATTGTAGGCTCCATCGCCGATCGGAAGACTGAAAAAGGAGAGCCGGTCGAACTCAGGGGCCGGGCCGTATTCGCGAATGCCTATATTCCCATAAAGGACCGTTTTAAAGGCCTGCGGCCGTCAGCACCGCTAGATGCAGACGCCTTGAAAGCAGAAATCGAGTTGATCCGCAAACAGTTTTCGTGGTTCTTTCGACGCTTTGGACCTTACTTTACAAATTTTTTCAGCATGTTGGAGTTCGTTGACCACAACAGGATTGGATACCTGGGTGTAAAAAAATTCTATGTGGGTCTGCTCCGATCGCAATTGTCCGATTATGAATTGCTGTTCATATTTTATTATGCGGTGACTTCCCCGGAAAGGGACCGCTATGCCAACCTGGTCGACAAGTATCACCTTTTTGCCGACCTGCTTGTAACCGATCTTTTAAATGATGCCCATACCAGCTATTTCGGACCGGCAGCTTTTGCCGAAAAGACCGACTCTGACAACGATAGCGCCGCCCGAAAACAGATAGCCGAATAGCGTATTGAAACCCGGCAATTCAATTGAATGACTGCTAACAGCAATCGATAGACTTGCCCGCCCCCAAAATCGTGCCCACGAATTCCAGATGGTTTGGTTCAGCCGCCCAGGTCTACGTCCCTGTAAATCTAAAATTTTATAACATTACAGTACGTTATAAATATTCCCCGCCGAATGGGAGCCTCTATCATCATAGTAAAGTTTTTCAACAAAATGCCGATGTTGGGTTAAGGAAATTAAGTTCAGGCATCAACCTTCTATTTTCGAAAGGATAGCAACATGTTCCGAAATCTGAAATTGGGACCGCAAATTCTGGGTGGATTTTCCCTGGTACTTGTGCTGCTGGTTACGGTGGCAGTGGTGGGTTACAACAGTCTGTCGCAGGTTGTTAATCGGGTGATGATTGCCGATGGTGTTATTCAATTGGAAAAAAGGATCCTGGAAGCACGTCAGCATGAAAAAAATTACATTATCAACCCCTCCGAAGAGGCACTCAGTTTGGTTACTAAAACTACCGGTGACTTGAAGAGCCAGGCCGCGTCACTGCAGGCCAAGCTGACCCAAGCGGACACCAAGGCCTTGATGGATGACGTGCAAGCGCGTACTGGCACTTATGAAAAAGCCTTTAAAGGGTATGTAGATCTGGAGCACAAGCGATCACAGACCATGGAAAAGATGTCTGCCCGGGCCGACCAGACCCTGGAAAAGATCGAGTCCCTCCTGGCGAGCCAGGCTTTCCAATTGAAGGAAATCCGCGAAAAGAACCGGACGTATATAACGGCCAAGCTGCAAAAGGCGGGAGAGGCCAATGCCCTGTTGATGCAGAGCATGGAAGCGCGGGTGCTGCAGGAGACGGTGGCGCAAAATTACTACCGCAGCGTGTTCATGGACTGGGATCAGCTTAGCGGCCAGCTTTTAAAGAAAGCCGGAACCCTGAAAGACAGTTTCAAGGAGCAGGAAAATATCGACCGAGCCCAGACGGTTATCGAAACCTGGACGGCTTATATCAATGCCTTTCGCGCCTGGGAAAAGGACAAAACCTCCGAGAGCCTATACAAGGTCAATACAGCCGGCAAACACTCGCGGCGGATGATGGACTATATGCGTGAAGATCAGGCCGAACAGCTGGAATTCGCTGTGGACGACACCAATGAAATGATGAATGCCATGCTCGCTAAAACTGGCGAAGCCAATTTGATTATCCGCTGGTTCAAGGCCGCCCGTGAGATAGAAAAAGAGGCTATAATCCAACGGGACCCCGCCCTGTTCAGCAAGGTAAGCGAACAGCTGGATAAGATACTGACCAAGCTGGCCAATCTCAGGGAACGTTTCACCGTGGAGGCCGATCAGTGGCTGTGTGACCAGGCCAAAACAGCCGTGAAGCAGTATCAGTCCGCCTACCTCGAATATAGAACTCTGATGGAACAGCAAAAGATAGCCCTTGACCTGATGCTGGGTGCCGCCCGCCAGGTAGAAAAGATCTGTGAACAAACCCGCGTCGATCAGAAGAACCTGATGTATGCCCGCATCGCCACCTCGAATCAGGTGACCATGATCGGAACAGTCGCCGCGATTGCAATCGGCCTGTTGCTCGCCTTTTTGATCGCCCGCGGGATCACACACTCTTTAAAGGAAGTCATCAAAGGTATCAACGAAGGCTCCGACCAGATGGTGTCGGCTTCCAGCCAGGTTTCCTCCTCAAGCCAGTCCCTGGCGGAAGGCGCCAGTGAACAAGCGGCCAGTATCGAGGAGACCAGTGCCAACCTCGAGCAGATGTCCTCGATGGCCAATCAGAATGCCGACAACGCCCGCAAAGCTGACGAGTTGATGAATGACACCGGCCAGGAAGTGAAACGTGCCAGCGGCGCGATGGCGGACCTGCATGTCTCCATCAACGATATTGCCCAGGCCAGCGAGGAAACCCAAAAGATTATTAAAACCATCGATGAGATTGCTTTTCAGACGAACCTGCTGGCCCTCAACGCAGCCGTGGAAGCCGCTCGGGCCGGGGAGTCCGGGGCCGGATTTGCCGTGGTGGCGGATGAGGTCCGCAACCTGGCCCTGCGTTCGGCCGATGCCGCCCGGAACACCGCCGACCTGATCGAAGGTACCGTTTCCAAAGTGAATGTCGGGAAGGACCTTGTGGATAAAGCCGGGACCGTGTTTGAGAATGTATCGGTCAGCACCTATAAGGTAGTGGATATCGTCAGTGAAATTACGACATCCTCCGGCCGGCAGGCCCAAAGCATTGAAGAGGTGAACTCGGCCGTTATCGAAATGGATAAGGTGGTCCAGAGCAATGCGGCTGGCGCCGAAGAATCGGCCTCCGCCTCCGAAGAGATGAGTGCCCAGGCCGAACAGTTGAAATCCCTGGTCAAGAACCTGGCTAACCTCGCTGGGGATGCAGACGCCGCCGCCATGAAAAAACTGCCGGGACCAGACACACCGCCGCCGGCAACGGCGCGCTTGCGCGACCGGTTCGACTCATGGCGCAAGCGGCTGGTCCCCCGATTGTTGACATTCAAGAACAAATCCGCTCAACCGGAGGAAACCGACGCCCGGTTCTAGCGACACACTCCATCACGTGTGCGGGGCCGGTACGGCAGCACCAGCCCCATCTGCCGGCCTCTGCAGACGCACACGCTGATTCAAGCCGGCCGATCGTAAGCATCGGGCTTGTTCGCACCCGGACCATTATGCTATTGTCGATGTCACAGAAACCTCTTTCAAAGGATCTCGCCATGCGTGAACTGACCAAGGCCCAGAAAGCGCGCTACGCCATCCGTGAATTTAAAATCATCACCGATGCCCTGGCCATCCGCGGATTTTACCGTCCCCGCGGCAAGCTGGGTAAATCTCTCGAACACTGCCTGCGCAATCTCAGCCCGGAAATATACGGTTCCATGAACGATCCCCGGGTGGTGGAGTTGAAAGGCCTGGAATATGTGATCGACCGGCTGCCCCGGTCCATCGAAGAGTGCACCCGCATCATCCTGACCGAGGAAGACCCTTTCAAGAACAGCGCTTTTGAACAGACCATTCCGCTCAAACGCAGAAGAACCTGCTACCGGGTCGGAAAAAACGAAATGTGCTTTGTCATCTCGCGTGGTTTGAGCGAGATTTACGACATCATGACCCACATCACCTTCCTGTACGGTGAAGCCAAAAAGATTCACGGACGTATGAAGGATGATTCCGGCAACAAGACCATCGAATGGCTCGAATTGGAGAAAACCGTCCAGAACTTTGCCGGGCTGGGGGCCGCCGACCTCGACCAGGCCCTTTGGAGCCTGAGTATCATCCTGGGCCGACCCTACCAGGAAACCCGGGCCAGCTATGAATACCTGGAACAGAACCGTATGGAACACAGCAGCAACAACGGACTTTTCGCATTGATTTACCATCTCGGCAATCAGTACGAAAAGGAGCTGCTGGAAAGGGAAGAATCGCTGGTCGTCTACCTGACGCCTGCCTTGATGCACATTATCGGCCACCAGGAATATGAAAAAAACTGGGCCGCCAACATCCACAAACGCTTGATCGATCTCAACCTACAAAGCCGCCCGGTGCACATCATCAGTGCCAACCTGCACAGCATCCTCAACACGCTGTATGGTTTCGGGGCCATTACCGCAGGCACAAAAGAGAAGGTGGATACATCCGACCTGTATGACTTTTTCTACCAGATCCGCGACCGTCATAAAGAGATCCGCATCTACGCCGCGAAACATGGCTTCCATGATCTGCCGGATACCAGCGGGACGCACATCGGCTGCCAGTTGATCGACACCGCAGGTCTAAAAGATGTGACGTTTCACCCCGAAATCAATATTCCCGGCAGCGGCACCAAGAAAAACCACCCCGTCATCCTGGTCATGGATTATGCCTTTGGCGCCCAGGCCTTTGACCTCATGTCCAACTTGCTCAAACCGTATCGGTCCGGCGCTAAAACCACCCGGTTTAATTTCCGTTCGGTATCCATTATGGGCAAGGCCGGCATTCTGACCGGAAACAAGGGCGATATCATGTTGGCCACGTCGCACGTGTTCGAGGGAACCACCGACAACTACATGTTCAACAACGACCTCAAGGCCAGTGATTTCGACCAGAGCATCCCAGTCTACTCCGGACCCATGATTACGGTTTTGGGCACGTCTTTGCAAAACCGGGACATGCTCCGCAAATTTCAGTCCGACTGGAACACGGTCGGCCTTGAAATGGAAGGCGGGCACTACCAGCGGGCGATCAGCGCCGCCACGATCAAAGGTGAGATACCCAAGCGCATCAAAGTCCGCTATGCCTACTACGCCTCGGACAACCCCCTGGAAACCGGCAGTACCCTGGCAGCCGGGGCCATGGGCAAAGGCGGAGTGAAGCCGACCTACATGATCAGCAAGCTTATTCTGGAAAAGATCCTGAAGGGACGCGGTAGTCGCTGATTGCAGAACCCATCTCTAAAAAGTCTTTTGGCCCAAACTCGGCCTTGGGCGTTCGGTTCAAGCCCTCAAAATACTACAGTATTCCTGCGGGCTGAATCTCACGGCCGCCTTGACTTTGAACCAAAATCCATTATTAAGATGGGTTCTGGAGTCTCAATTCCAGCGAGATGGCATCAATCGATTCGAATAAAAAGTGCCCCTGCTGATATAATGCGAAAAATGCAATATCGGATATTTAAAAACAAGAGATTCAATCTAATTGCTATTGCGCTTTTGCTTGCCTGGCTGCCTGCCCTCGCAATTGGCAAAGACCTCCTGTTTTGTACACCCAATACAAAGGATCAAAGAGTTTTCAAAGTTTCACACAGGCTGTTGGCAGAGGCCTTCAGTCGTTTGGGATACGGCTTTAAACTGGTTACCTATCCAGCCAAAAGATGTCCCACTGAGGTTGATAACGGACATGTCGATGGTGATTCGCACCGCATTTTCAACTTCAATGCTAATGGCGAATACCCGAATCTGGTAAGAGTAGAAGAGTCTATCCAGTCGATCGATCAATGTGCTTTCACCAAAAACCTGAACATAAGACCTGCTGGGTGGGCGAGTATCAGGCATTATCAGATTATTTACTTGCCCGGCATTAAAGTCATAGAGATGGGCCTGGAGAAGGCCGGTGTCCCACCTGAGAACAGAATTCAAGTGTTAAATCATGAGCAGGCTTTTAAAATGCTCGCCATGGATAGAGGTGATTTGATTATCGTTAGTTCCAATACCGGCAAACATTTTTTGAAAGAGCTGGATCTGCTTGATAGCGGTATAAAATTGCTGACCCCGCCTCTAGTCCAGTTTGACCTATATCCCTACATGCATAAAAAACATACTTATCTGGCAAAAAAAATGGATTTGATCCTCAAAGCCATGAAAAGAGATGGTACCTATGAGAAATTAACCAGGAGTGACCCTTACTAGCGCAGCCAGAATTCTTGTTTATTCAAAGCCCAAGCCAGATTCCGTTCGAAATGACCATATAACATCACGGCAACGTTGTGCTTCCTGATTCTGTGCTAAGCAACTACGATGTAACAAAATACCAAAAGCATTTCACTCTTTTAGTAAACATGCTCCCACAAAGGGTAATTGGCAATATTCCATAGTACCGTCACTTCTATCTAATCACAACCTAGTCAAGCTCAATAAAACTGTAAATATCACAATATTTCGCTAAAAGTGATATATTGATTCTAGGCAAGAAGTAATAAATATTCTAAACTAATTGGCGTTGGGTTCTGTTTTGCAGTTTTTAGTATAAATTTTGGATAATGGAAAAAGGACAGTTAGTACAAGTATCCAGTGTGCCCGGAAATGTAAAAAGAATGCATAGAAAACAACAGCATGCTTAAAAAAACTATATGGAATAATTATTTGCATGAAGAAGGATTGAATAAATATCCGCAGATTGTGAAATTATTCGATTCTGATTCAGAAGCGATTAAGTTAGTTAAACAGGCGCTTTTAAGCGATAGAGTATTAAGACCGGTTTTTATGCAGGTATTGCCTGAGGAGAAAACAGGCAAGATTGAAATCTGCAATAAAGAATTGGCTGATGAAAAAATAAAAAGCGATAAGACTCTATCTGATTATATCATCGAGAACAAAGGAATTTTTCTCTGTGGTAAACCCTGGGTGGCAAATGAAATATTGACGAGTGGGGGTAAAATTATTGTTGCGCTGAGTGATAGACATTATGACAAGGCTCAGTTTTCGGTAGCTAACCTGCGCCAATGCTATATTCCTTTACCTGACAATAGATTTTTAACGTTCAAATCCTCCGGTTTATTTCATGATCCGGTATCTAAACCCCATAATAAGAATGCAGTGAAGTTTACTGGCGTTGGAGATAAGCTAGACAAAGATATCGCTTTAAAATCATTCGAAAGGTTAGGCCCTTACAGTGAAGGTTTCATTGATTTTTTGGCCTATCAACCACTGTATAGTCTACCGGATGGAAAGGGTGAATTTGAAGAAGCTGAGTTTGAAAAAGATGGAAAGAAAACGCTACCATATTTAATTGTTAATTGTGCAATCAGCCCACATAGACTATCAAAGATTCCCCAGCTGGACGATCCAGGATTATTTAGGCTACGGAAAAGAATTTTTCCGTTATTAAGAGATCGGGCAATAAAAAGGCAACGTATAGGAAGAAAACTAATGCCAGCTCTGGAATCGTTCCTTAATTCAGGGGAAGACGTTATAGCCTTAGAAGACTATTTTCATTTTTTAGCCGAAGAGATTGGGATAGGTACAGCCCGGAAGCAAAACCATCAATTGTTTCATGTTACTTTCCACGAACAAGATGTGAATTTGGGGGGCCAGATTTGTGATCGCGAAGAGATGCACACCTTTGAAAGCTATTTCAAAAGAAGTAAAATCAAAGATGTTGATCCATTTTTTGAAATAATAAAAGAGAGTCATATCGGGATAAGGGATGTTGTTTCAGCTGTAGGCGTTATAAAATTTTTATATAAAAACAATAGAGAATGTAAAGAGAACAGATTAGAATTATTAGAAAGTTTTTTTAGAACTTACTTTCATAGACTCTCTAAAACTTATCTTGAACGTTGGGAGAGTTTGATTGACTATCTTGATAATGTAGTCATTTTTTACTTTGATCGTGATGATGTACTCGGACAAAATGGATTAAATAACTTAAGAGAATGGTATAGATTAGAAAAGGCAGAAAGAAAAATTGAATCCATTTCGAGAGAACAATCGAGTCACACATAAGGCGACGTTCACATTTGCGTTGCCTTTTTAATGCGCAAAGGAATGCGACCATCAGTGCTCAGAATAGATGATAATCAGTAAAATGTAGATTAACTGATATAACCCGCGCCCTCTTCTAGAGCTTACCGCCACAGTTGATTAGCGGTAAGTCGGGGGGCTTTTCCAGACGGCTATTTCTCACCAGTGCGATCGAATATATTCGTGGGATTCGCTGAGGCTCAAGGGCACGGAAGCCGCGCTGGCACGGATGTAAAACTCTTCGGTTCCCTTTTTCTTGACAAACGCCGGCTTGTCGGCCGGTGAAACCGAGACCCTGCAGATATCGGCTGTGTCAATTTCCTGGATATCGATTGTAATGAATTTGTGAAATTCCTTGCCGATATCCTGGCTAATGAGGCTGGAAAGCTTCAATAAAAACCCATCCCGGGTGGGTCGTTTTTGAAAGCTGCGGTAATCCAACTCGAGCCCCAATAATTGGCCATCGTCTGCCACCCCAATAAACAGATTCCCGCCGTCTGAATTCAAAAAGGCGGAGATGGTTTTGACGATTACATATTCCAAGTTCTTGTCCACCTTGTCGGTCTTCAGGTTCCAGCGCAGGGTAGATTTAAACTCTACCCGATCCCCTTCCTCGCCTGTAATCATGGTTGCCCAGTCTTCGGGGTCGGTCTTCTTTCGCGGCCGGAGTTGTTTGCCAATTCGCGTTCTCAGCCGAAGAACATAGAAACCGAAGAAGATCAGAACGCTAAGCATGAGTACGGCCCCGCCTACAAACCAGGAGCGATAGCGGGCAATCAGCGGTAGCGGTGAATAGCTGCCGTAGCGGGCATAGATGCTTTCCCGTTCAGATCTGGAGATCTTTTTCAGCCCCTGGTTGATAATATTGATCAGTTGCACATCACCCTTGCGGACGCCGGCTTGCAGCGTCCGGGTATACAGCCGGGCTACCGGTTTAAATGTTGTGAGGGCATTACGCTGCGATAACAGGTAGGTCGCATTCTGGAAATCAAGTACAAAGGCGGTCAGCCTACCGCCAAGGGCGGTTTCAATGAGATCTCGGGATCCCGGGAAGGTTCTTAGTTTTAAAACCGGATAGCGCTTCTTTAAAAATCCTTCTGCAAAGTCGGCCTGGATCACGCCAACTGGGATTCCTCCCAGCGCTTCGACTGCCTCCACGTTCAGGCTCTCCTTCACATACAGGTTGGTATCCACGTTGTGAATGAGCGGGGCTGAGAAATCGAGAAATGCAGTCCGTTCGGCTGACCGGAACAGCCCGATAATGAGATCGGCCTCACCGTTTTTCACCATTTCCAAGCAACGGCTCAAGCGGGCCGGCACAAACTTCAGGTCAGCCTTGTTCTTGTCGGCCCAGAGCCGCCAGATATCCACCAGCATGCCCTGGGAGCGCCCGTTCTGGCCCACATAGGCGTAGGGCTTATAGTCTTTGTAATGGGCAATGGTAAGCGTCGTGGCTGTCGCGGGCGAATCCACCAACAACAGCCCGGCCATTAACAACAGGCAAATACTGACACGCATACAAATTATCTTGCGCATAGGCTTAACTCTCTGCTAACTCCGTATTTACGGAACAGCCCGCTTCCAGCTGGCTGCAAATCTGGCTGGCAAAACCGGCCCCGGCTTCGCGGTAAACATGGTACACCGCCTGAACACCGGCGGCCTGCAATTGCTCAATCTCATCTTCGAAGCGTACGATGGCCGATAGCATACCCTGAAACCCCATCCGCTGCAGTTGCCCGGCGGCATGCAGATTCTCCGAAAAGGATGGCATGCAAAGCAAGACAGTGTGGATACGCAGCCCTTTAAAGGTAACCGCCCGTTCCCAGAAATCAGGGTCCATAACATCACCCCGTATAACATTGCGGCCGCCTTGACGCAATTCGGTAACCTTCTCAGTATTGAAATCGATCCCGACCACATCTACACCATACTGCGACCGCAGGTAGTCGTAAGCGGCGATACCAACCGAACCCATTCCGAAAACGGCGATGGTCGCATTCCCGGGATTGATCGGCCGATCGTCCGGGTGGCGGCTACCGGTCTCATAGCGTCGGAGTCGATCGGCATATTTTTCATAAATGTAGTGGGCCGCAGTGTTGAGCGGTGCTGCGATGAGAAATGTGAATGCAAGGGCCAGGGCAATGATGACCAGCCACTGTCCGGATAACCAGCCGTTGGCGACGCCAACGGCGGCCACGATGAGACCGAATTCACTGTAGTTCGAAAGGCTCAGGGAAGCCAGCAAGGCCGTACGCGACCTGAGACCGAAACGGGTAATGAGATAGAAAAACAGACCTGTTTTAAAAAACACGCCCAGAGCCAGCAAACTGGCAAACCCTATATCGGCGATGCTAGGCAACCCGGTCAGGCCGATACTCAGGAAAAAGCCAATCAGCAACAGGTCCTTAAACCCCAGCAGAACATCCGACAGCTCCCCGGCCTTGGGGTGCCGGGCCAGCAGCATCCCGACCACCAGCGCCCCCAGGTCCGGTTTAAGGCCGACCCATTTGAACGCCCCGGCGCCGAGCCCGAAGGCCAGCAGAAAACCGAATAGAAGCAATAACTCCCGATGGCCGACTTTTGTCAAAAACCGCATCAACAGGGGCCGGGACGCCACCAACGCTGTGATCAGTACCAACGCCCACGGGGATGGCAGGGTTCCGGTCGTGAAGGTCATGAAAATCACCGCGAAGATGTCCTGCATAACCAGAATGCCAATCGCCAATTTTGCATGGGGTGCAGACGATTCTCCCCGCTCATCAAAAACCTTGACGGCAAAGACGGTGCTGGAAAAGCTCAAAGCAAAGGCTACCAACAGCAGTACTTTCGTGTCCAGGCCGGATAGGAAGGCCAGTCCGGCGCCGGCCGCGCCGACCGCCGCCAGGGTGAATACGGCTATGGTGATCAGCATGTGGACAGAGGCGCCCGCGAACACCTCGGGCCTTGCCAGGCTTTTAAGCCGCAGTTTAAGCCCGATGCTGAACAGCAATAGCAGCACCCCGAGATCCGCCACTTGTTCGATCTGCTCGTTGCTGCTATACCCCATGGCCTTGAGAACAAAGCCAGCCACCAGATAGCCTACCATGGGTGGCAGGCCTATCCGGTAGACCAGGTATCCGAATCCAAAAGCCACTATCAAAAAGAAAGGTTCCATGTCAGCCCCAAAATTGAATGGTCAATGCGTTAGAAACTACAGGGTTTTGCAGCGGTTGTAAAGCCACCACAAGAATTCAGACCGGGCCTGGCAGAACAGGGTCAGGATCTGCACTCAATTGAAATCCATGGCAAAATGTGATTGTATATTGCCACTGCCGTTTGACCTCTCATTCACAGCAGATAAAGGACCCCCCATGACATCACGACGATACAACCACGGTTGCACATGCTGGTCACGCATCATAAACCTGCTGGTCGTTTTTATCGCGATCTCGCCTCCTGTTAACGCCTCGGAAGCAGACCCCTTCAAGCAGTGCCTGATGGAAGAACTGATGCAAGCCGGGGATCATCAGACCGTGGGTGATCTTAGAAGAATCTGCCATGAAAAACTGACTGGGCCTAAGACAGGTCAAGAGAAGACCATGATTCCCCGTGCCCCTGGTAAACAGCCGACGCCTTCGCTGATGGCCGAACGCCGGGCTTGGGAAGCAAAGACCGAAGAAAATCCATTTGCCATCACACCCCACCGACCCAACTACATTCTCCTGGCATCCTACAACACTACCCCCAACACGGAACCATTCATGGCTGAATTTCCCGATGCCGAAGAGGATATCGGTCACACGGAAATAAAGTTTCAGATCAGTCTGAAGTTCCCGATTTACAAAGACACGTTTATCGGGGGTTCGGATCTCTACGCCGCCTACACCAATCGCTCGTTCTGGCAGGCATACAACGATCTTTCCGCCCCGTTTCGGGACATCAACCACGAACCGGAGATCTGGCTGGCCTTTAAAACGGAAGGCGAGTTTTTAGGATTTGCCAACCGGCGTAATGATTTGGGATTCAATCACCAATCCAACGGCCGCGGGGGTTCCCTGTCACGCAGCTGGAACCGGATCTATGCCAACTTATTGTTTGAAAAGGAGAATCTTTTTTTTAATCTCAAGCCCTGGTGGCGCATACCCGAGGATGAGAAAAGTGACGACAATCCAGACATCCACAATTATCTGGGTTATGGAGAATTGACCGGTGGCGGGCAATGGAACCACCATACGGTGAGCTTCATGCTGCGCAACAATCTACGTTTTACTGACAATCGTGGTGCGTTTCAGGTCGATTGGAGTTTTCCTTTCAAATACAGCAAGTACCTGCGCTGGTACTTTCAGTATTTTACCGGCTATGGTGAGAGTCTGCTGGATTATAACGCCAGTTCGGACAGTCTCGGGTTTGGGGTGCAGCTGACCGACTGGTTCTAAGAGGCTATCTAAAAAATGTCTTGTGGCCCAATCTCTACGTTGGGCACTCGGTTTCGGTACGCAATGCCGGTTTTTAAGCCGTCAGGCGAAACCACAAGTGCCATCCTCGAAATACTTGAGTATTTACCACGATAGACATTTGCTTCGCTGGCACTTACGGTTGCGACCCACATATGAGGAATAGATAAGCGGGAAGTCCCGCAGCGCGGGGAAACCTCGCGGCCGCCTTGAGTTGTCGTAGATCCCGCGCGCATTATGCGGGGGCCCAAAATCCGATTTTTGAGATAGCCTCGAGTTAACTATAGCCTCGGCGGCACTGAGAGTGCTATAGTAATAAATACCAGATGCTTTACGAATGATGAAATTTGGAGCTCGTGATCATGCCGGACATCCGCATAGTCTTCGATGTATGGTTGCTGATTATCCCCCTGGGTTTTCATGCTCTGGGCCTGTATTATGTCGTCGACATCATCATGAATGGCCGCACCAGCCAGGGAACCATAGCGTGGACCATGGCCCTTTTGCTGTTTCCCTATCTGGTGGTGCCGCTCTACATGGTCTTCGGTGGACGCAAGCTCAGGGACTACGCTGTGGCTCGGCAGGCCGGTGACCGGGCCATCAACCACCTGGGCCGGGAACTTGAATCAAGCGAAGAGTTAAAGGCGTTGACCGGTGAACTGAGAGATCCCCAGATCGATGCGCTGGGCAGAATCGCCCGTCTGCCCGTGGCCGGCTGGAATCGCTGCGACCTGCTCATCGACGGCGAACAGACGTTTACCTCCATCCTCGAAGGCATCCGCCGTGCAGAGAAGTATGTCCTCGTGCAATTCTTTATCGTCCACGATGACGACATCGGTCGCCAGTTGCGTGATTTATGCGTCGCCAAGGCCAGGGCCGGTGTCCTGGTCCATTTCCTTTACGACAAAATCGGCTGTGTGGGGCTGCCGAAAAGTTACCTGGCGCCCATGGTAGCTGCAGGCGTCAAGGTGGCCGTCTTCAGAGTTGGCCGCGGGTTCATCAACCGTTTCAGGGTCAATTTTCGCAACCACCGCAAGATCGTGGTCGTTGACGGCCATACCGCCTGGGTTGGCGGGCACAATGTCGGGGATGAATACCTGGGCAAAAGCAAGCGCTTTGGGCATTGGCGCGACACCCATGTGATCATGCGCGGACCGGTGGCTCTGCCAGTGCAGCTTTCGTTCTGCGAAGACTGGTATTGGGCTACCGAATCGCTACCGGAAGTATCCTGGCAGGCACCTCGCAAAAAGGGCACAGAGGCCGTCCTGTGTGTGCCTACCGGGCCCTCTGATCATTTTGAAACCGGGGCCTTGTGGATGGTGCACGCCATTAATATGGCCTGGGAACGCTGCTGGATATTGAGTCCCTACTTTGTCCCCGATAGTTCCGTGATCAACGCCCTGCAACTGGCGGCGCTGCGGGGTGTGGACGTCCGCATCGTAATCCCGGCCAACCCCGACAAACGTGTCGTCTGGTGGGCGGCGCACAGCTATTTCAAAACAATGGGGAAAGTGGGCGTATCGATTTTAAGATACCAGAAAGGTTTCATGCACCAGAAAGTCGTGCTGGTCGATGACCGCCTGGCCGCCATCGGTACTTCGAATCTTGATAACCGCTCCCTGCGGATAAACTTCGAGATTACCATGATGTTCACGGACCGGGCCTTTATTCAAAAGGTGGCCGCCATGTGCGAGAATGACTTCTCCGCCTGTGTTCCGTTGACCCCGACCGAGGTAAAATCCTGGCCCTTGCACTTTCGCCTGGCTACCCGCGCCGCCCGGCTGCTCTCGCCGATCCTCTAATCCTTTTTACTATTGCTGGGCTGCGCTAAACTGCTTTTATTCAGCCCCTGCCGATGGTGTACCCTGGCCTTCCACCCCCGGTAGTGATTCGACCACCTTTAAGGGTGCCTTCAGAGTCCGTTCCAGGATACCCATCAGCCCGCGCCCCACGGCTGCCGGCGGCAAAGGGACCACCTCCGGATTATTGGTACTGCCTTTTATGCGAACCGGTGCCGAAAGCACAGAGCCTCCGGTTATATAACCCAAGACGGGCATCTTTTTGACTATGCGATCGAAGGTTTTTAAAGGCGCGATGAGTAAGTTCAGGTCCACGGTTTCGTTAACCAGGTCTACGGTACCCTCGCCGGAAACCTTCATCGTGTGTCCGTCCACCAAAATTTCATCAAAGTTAAGGGCCCCGGATTTTATAGCGGCGTGGGCCCGAATGGTATCATATCCGAATCCTTTTTCCCGCAGCCCGGACACCTTCCCGGCAAACACCTCGGTGATGTTTAAAAAGGCGAAGATCTTCGTTAGGATGTTCGATCGGTGGATCATACCGTCGTCACTGGAAAAAGAAATTTCTCCCTGTAAGTTCTGTACCAAACCTTCGGCCGGACCTTGGGCTTCAATATTCCCGCTCAGGCTGTACAAACTGTCGGCCCGTAGCTTTTTTTCCTGCAGGCATTCCCAGGTGGCCTGCATGTTCTTCTTGTTGGCGGATGGTCGAAAAGACAGGTGCAATCCATCTGGTTGGATCCGGATGGTTCCCGGAGTAGCAATCCCGCAAAGGTCAGCCTGCGTGGCCGTTATATTAACTACGTCAGCCTGTATGGCAATGTTGGCATGCAGGGGTGTCCAGGTATAGTCTTTATATTTGAAACGCGGGGTTTTGAAGCGTATGACACCGTCTATCGGTGGTTTCTCCCGTGGCCGGGCATCCGGCTTTATGGTCTTATCGGCCGTCTCCTTTTGTATCTTGGTCAGGGCCGTGGCATCCAAACTGTCGGCTGTCAGCTCCAAGTCAAAGGTGTAAGCTGCCTCGGTTATGCCGGCTGTGCCTTTCAATTGCATGGGGGTTTCGGCAAAGATCAGATCAGCAGATTGCAGGCGCGCCTCTTTCCCCGTGCATTCCAAGGAAAAACGCTCAAGCTCAAGGGCGCTGACCGGCAACCCCCTAATTACCAGGCCCTCACCCTGGAGTGTCCCAGTAACGTGTGAGGAGCGCAAATCTTTCATATCCAGGGATGCTTTTAGCTTTCCGTCCACCCAGTTTTTCAGGGTTTTATTCTCCCTGAGAATACGATCGAGTGTTGTCTTCTGCAATTTGCCGGAATAGTCCAGCTCAACATGCTGGTCGGCTCTGGTGAGCTTGATAGATATGTCTGAAAAACCGTCTACCAATTTAAACTTTTTTATCTCCCAGCGTCCCGGTGCAAAGGCAGCTTCAGCGACAGCCCGAGTCCCGCCGGCCCCGGCCAGTTCACCCTTAATCTCGACATTGCGGCGGTTGTTCCAGTGCAGGTCCACACCGGAAAATTTCATTGGGGGCTGCACTCTTAAGTGCTCCGGCAGCTTCAGAAATCGCCGGGTCCAAACCATGGCCCGCTCGCCAAGCGAACCGTCCAATGAGAGATGTATCTCTTCCGGTTGACCTAACTTTCCCAGGATTTCGCAGCTTGTGGTGAAATTCGCATCCAGGTACTGCACTTGCAGATCGTCGAGCGTCAAACTCTGCGGTCTGAAGGCGGCATATCCTTGTGACAACTGCAAGGGACCATCCAATTTCGGCGAGGTTATGATGACTGATTTCACACCCGTGGCAGTTTCAATCTTCCAAGCGGCCGGTTTTGCCAGGGGGCCTGCGATGTCCAACCGGGTGAGGTCCAGGTCGCCTTCAGCCGCAGAAATAAATTGGCGCATGTCCTGCAGCCCTTTAAATGCAGCCAGCCAGGGGTAGAACTTTTCTAGCTGCACTTTGGCCCTGGAAATGGAAATCCCCAATTGCGCCTCCTGTTGCCAACCGATGTACGCATCCACTTTGGCGAAGGTGCCGTAGGGCAGACGCCCTTCCATCTGCTTGAAATCCACGCGCTGGTTGACCAGCAGCACTTCTCCGCTGACTGCTTCCAATTCCATCTCTGCGCCTGGAATAAATATCACTCCCTGGTCGAGTTGGCCGGTAGCTTTCAATTGCGGTATGGTCCAGCCTTTTTCAGTCCGGCGGGCCTCCAGGTGACAGGTGGCTTTACTTAGCGTTCCGGCTCGGGCCACTTTAAATGCAGCCTGGACCCAGCCCTGATCACCGGCAAATTCCGTGAAGCGCTGGCCCACGGCCGCCACATCGATCCGCCGACCGACGGCATCCAGGGCCAAAACCGACGGCTGGGACGAACTCCCATAGGTGAATTCACCGCGGCTCTCCAATTCCAGATCCCGTGCGGCTACCTTTAGCGTAGTGATATCCCAGGCCAGGGTCTTTGAATCGGCGGTGAGGTCGCCTTTTAACATAATATCCTGAAGTTCGAGACGTCGCTTCTGCCGCAGAATGCGGAGTTCCGGAAGACGAGCGGCCACCCGGGCCTCGATCTTTTCCGCTTTTTCGGTGGCAAACACCACATCTAAACCAAGGCTGGTATCCGAGATGGAAATGCCGGGCAATGGCGGTAGTTCCGCCATCAGGGCACGCGCATTCAGGCCCTCCACCGCAAGGCGACCACTGCTGCTGCGGGATTCCAGATTCAACTGGCCCTTGAAAGACAACTGGCCGCTTTGCGGCGACAGACATTCCAAGGCTAAATCCACAAGCTGTTCCCGGCTGCGCAGCTGCAGATTGATCTGTTCAATATTTAACTCCAGTTTGTCCGGGCGGAGCACCGTTACAAGGCCGTTTTTTACTTTGATCTTCAGGTCCGGCCCCAAGCGGGCCAGGGCACCGAAAAAGGCCGCCAGGGATGCTTTGAGTTTTCTGTGTGCATCCACTTTGGTGACAGGCGCCACCTTGGTCGTTCGGCGGGCCACGTCTACCCGGATCTCAGGACGATCGATAACGAAATCTTTCAGTTCAAGGGAGCCGGTTAGAAGCGCCGGAAAATCGGGATAGATGCCCAGTGCAGCTGTGTTCAGCGCCACTTTGCCGGGAATTTGAAAATATACCTGCTCGGCTGTCAGGTGCGGCAGGGGCAGTAGGTACAGGGCCAGCTTTTCATATTGCAACTGGCCGCCGGTCAACCGGGATGCTTCTGCGGTTAATTTTTTGCGAACCGCTTCCGAACCAGTCAGCCAGCGGGAGGCCAGGATAAGGGCAACCCCCACGGCGGCCAGCAAGATGACAAACAGGCCGCCTGCCAGTAGGTATTTACGGATGGGTTCCAATCAATCGTCCTTTTTACGCCCCAGGTACTTACCCACCAGTAGGGCCACGAGGAGGGTCATATAAAACTGCCCGCTGATGCTGATGAGCAGGGTCACCGCCCTGGAAAGCGGGGATACCGGAGTAATATCCCCAAAACCGAGTGTCGTGAGGGTTACAAAGCTGAAGTAGATTAAATCATGGTAATCAGGCGGCCCTTCCCCTGGAAAAATAATCGGCTGCTCAACGGACATGATCCTGAATTCTAAAAAGTAAGCTGAATATAATAAAAGCGACCAGAGGACCCCTAAAAGAAGATACCCGTTTACAGAACTGACGATAACAGCGGTATCCACTTTATCTGTGCGCGCAATGTAGCGCACCATCGACCCTACGATGAGCAGCAGAAATAGGCAGGTCAGGACGTAATCGATTACATCCAGATAGACATTTTGGGCGTAACTGGAAATAAAAAGCATCACAATGACTGCCAGTCCGGTAGTGACCAGTATTTTTTGGGCTTTCGGCCTGAAATCCAGGCAAAACGAACTGGACAAAACAATTGCCGCCAAGATTGCCGTCCTGATAAACACCCTTGCGGGCGAAAGGATTGGTACAAGCGTCATCAGGGCTATCAAGGAAATCAGCAAGATAATGTTATTGCGCTTCAATTGCTGGGATGTCATGATAAATCTCCGGCTGCAAGGCGGTTTCCAGGCAAGATTCACGTACTGTATTACATCGGCCGGTGCCTTTCAAGTCCGGTACAAAAACCGTCTGTCAGTCCCCTACCCCGCCGTGGCGGCAATGAGAATATAATACCTGAACATTTTCCCGAGAACGACCCAGAACATAAACACCCAGGTATTCACCCGGAGGGCCCCGGCGGCCACTGTAAGGGGATCACCCACGAAGGGCAGCCAGGCAAAGAACAGGACCGGCGCCCCCCAACGACCATAGACCCTCTCCAGTCTTTCCTGGGTGGCAGAATCGATTTCTATGTAACGCGAAAAAATGAAATCAGCGCCCCAGCGACCGACCAGGTAATTTACAATTGCTCCCAGCGAATTGCCGGCTGTGGCGATGAACAATAGCCCCATTGGGTTGAATTCAGCTGACGCCATGAATACTACGGCTGCCTCGGATCCCAGGGGCAATAGGGTAGCCGCCAGAAAGCTGATGGCAAATAGACCCAGATAGCCGAAATTTAAGATCAGGTATGCAGTCATCGTACCTCTACACTTGGTTAACTTTTGGTCGGCCTGTCGTGGTAGATCGGATGCTCCGCCTGTTTAGCACTTCTGATTTTTGACAACAAGCCCCATTGAGTTTAGTTTGTTTTTAGTATCCCTTACAGTTCAATGGAATAGCCTGCCTTTCGCGGTAATATAGCCGCCTGTATCGAGATCCGGCGGCTTTGGACTTATTTTTCAAAAACGAGGAGAAATCACATGAACACCGAAAAGGAAAAAGCAGCCTTCATCTGCGTAAAAGACACCTTGGACGGCGCCTACCCCTCCCTGGTGCTGGGAATCAATGCCGCCCGTCAGGGAATGGACAGTAAGATCTTCTATTCCTTCATGGGCATGAACCTGGTGATGGCCGGGGGGGCTGAGCGGGCCAAATTCATCCCCGCGGGCATGATGGGGGCGGTACCGGGTATGACGACCATCGCCACGGGGATGATGAAGAAGAAGATCGACAAGGCCAATATCCCCAGCCTGGCCGAACTCCAGGAGATGGCCCAGTTGGAAGGGGTTGAATTGATTGCCTGCCAGATGACCATCGATATGATGGAGATTGACGAATCCAAACTCATTGACGATGTGGTCGTCTGGACGGCCGAGGATTTTCTCAAGTTCGCCCGGGATTGTAAAATCTGTCTCTTCACTTGATATGGCGCGTTTCCAAGGAATTTCAGGCCACTGGAAACACTGGGTGTCTAGCAATATTAAAATCGGAGTACACTTGTCTGTGCGGATTTTGGTTTGACATCCCGGACGGTGAAATAGTAGGTACTGGGTACAGGCTTTGCTGATGAGGTCTCCCAACCGACCGCATCCGGCACCCTGCTGTGAGTACCGAACGCAATCAAGCAGACAGCCACCTCGCCTGCGCACCTCTGCGGAAAGGTTGGGAAGTAATACCGGGTACCGCAAACCCCGGGCAGCATGCCAACTACCCCCATTTACCGGAGGCCTGCATGAAGAACCAAGATCTGCACTACAACACCCTCCTCAAGGTGACGGAGACAATCTCACAGAGTAAAGATCCTGAAGAAGTCTTTCGATTGTCTGTCGAGACCCTCAAGACCGCCTTGGGTGCCAAAGGCTGCTCACTATTCCTGATCGATGAAAAGACCCAGGAGCTGGGTTTGGCAGCCTCCACCGGTTTGAGTCAGGAATATATCAGCAAGGGTCCGGTCAAGCACATGGGGGCCTTGAAAAACTCATTGGAAAACGGTCCCTTGACCATCCACAACGTGGCTGAGGATCCGCGCATCCAATACCCCGACGAGGCTGTTAAAGAAGGCATTGTCTCCATACTGTCAGTCCCGATAAAAATGCACGGGCGCGTGGAAGGGATTATCCGCATCTATAGTTCCGAGCCATGGGACTTCGCCCTGAAAGACGTCAACCTGCTCCAGGCGGTTGCCCAGATCGCCGGCATGGCCATCGATTTAGGCCGTCTGTACAGGGGCTATGACACAAGCATTGAGATATTGAAGTCCAACACAAGTTAGCGATGTACCGGACAGCAACTACTCAAACCGATCGAGATCTGGATTATATACCGACGGTGTTGACGCCAGAAAAGTGCAAATCTGGTCGTCACCAGGGTCAGACAGCAGTCTGTGGACCAAGCAGGTAAAGCTGTCGAAAGCACCTCGCTTGGCATCCGTAACCACCATCTCAACGGTCATTCCACGATAATCTTTCCCCCTATCAGTATCTTTGCGTCGCAAAAAACGAATGATCTCAAGTTCATCTGGATGGGTGTCGAGATAGCTGGCCGCTGCGGACAGTAAAAAAGCAAAGACCCGGCGTTTATAGTCCGGCATCTTTTCCGGATCGGAAAAGTCGAGATAAGCTTTTTTTTTGCGTTCAAATTCCAATTCAAGTTCCTGTTGGTCGCAGTCTGTCCCGCTTTTATTCTGGAAGATACGCAGGCGCAAGTTTTCAATGGCGGCGGCGGCGAGTCGCCGGCGCTGATGCACAATGTCCAGTTCGAAGGTTTTGAAATATTCGGCCAAGTTCATCATGCCCGGTGGAGTCAATCCCGGGTCACCATTATCCAGCAGAATGTTTTCAATCTGGGGATCTAACAGGCGGTCAAGCACGTATTGCCGGCCATCCAAACCGCGCACGGCCAGAGGTTTGAAATATTCAACTTTCAGGGCATTCCGTCCCACTCTTTTTTGGATGACCCAGTCTGATGTTGGCCCAATAGGCAACCGGCATTGACCGGTGGGGTTCAAAGCACTGGTAAAAGTCGGAATGACCATCCAGGCCGCCTCCGGAGTCAACTCGATACCGTAGTTGTCCGTGATGGACGATTTGATCGTGGCGAAATCCTCGTCCAGACCGGCGGGAATGAGCAACTCTGAGGTGTCATGGTGAGCGTGGAAGGTCTTGCCCAGTTCGGTCTCGATCCGGGCAACTCGAGCCCGGTTTTTTTCCGTCAGGCTGACGGAGATATCAACACCTTCGGCCAGAAATTGACTGGCCAGGGCTTCACTGCCCCGGGGAACCTTGGTAAGCAACCCGAATTTGGTACGGTAACCTTTCTGTTGCATGTACCGCAACAAATCGGCAATTGTGCGATCACCGCATTCATAATCTAAAGGATCCGAGGCACAATAGAGGGCATAGCGGTCATTCCCGGCGTTGTGTAGATCCCGGATGATACGCCGGACAGCATCAAAGGCAAGATGTCGGCGCACACCCGCCAGGGCCCATTCGTTGCACCGCCGGCAGAAGTTGCTGCACCCCACGGTCAGCTGGAGGGAGGCCACATTCTGGAGGATAGATTGATATTGCTCTTCACCGGCGGGCAGGTTTTGCCGCCAGGCGGCATACGCTATGTAATCGATGTCGCGGACCTCGACCCGAACAACGCGAGCCAGGACTGACTTCAATTTCGCACGGACCGGCTGTAATTCTGCTGCGGCGTTTTCTGCGAGGCGGCCGGTGAGTCTTTTAACCGCGACAATGATCTGGTTTACCACCTTTTGTTCCGCTTCGGCCAGATGTGTCCGGGCCTGCAATTGGTGTATCACGCCTTGCAGTAACACTATGGCGGCATCCAGATCACCCCGAATCAAAGCGGCAATTAAGGCCGCCCGCGTATTTTCAAATTGGTGCTCCATGCTAGCTGTGCATTTCCGGGTTCCGTAATTGACAAATACGACATTGAGTGGGTATCGCAAAAATTTCAATTGAATGCAACCTGGTTTGGCGGCCACGGCAGTCCGGCATGTAAGACTTGCGCATTCTATGATAGTTCTTACAATATTGGATAAATATTTCGAGGCTATCCGCAAGACCAGCAAGGTATGGAGACGACATGCAGACTGAACCGCTCACTGTAGACAACATGTTGAAAGTTGCCCTGGTACTGGAAGCCGGCCCTGCCCAGGGTGATTTCATGCCCTCCCGAGATCCCAAGAGAGTTGAATTTATCTACGGTATCGCCACCTGTGGTATCACGCCTTTCGAAAAAATACTTTATCAGAAAAGTGCGGGCGACGAATTGATTACCACCCTAAACCTGAACGATGCCGAAGCATATTTCGGCCCCCTTTCGCCGGGGATCCGGAACTGGCTGCCGGAACGCGGCGAATGGGCGCTCAAAGTGGGTATCGATTCCATTACGAGGCCAGAGGATAGAGAAATTGTAAAAGCCCTGGCCGCCGGTGGCGGCTGCGGCGGTGATTGCGATTGCGGCTGCGGCTGCTGATAATGCCTGCCCTCCCCTTTATCGGTTTGTTGTTTCCGTTTGCATTCTCCATCTGGATATCTTAAAATTAGACATTCCCAAGACATCGACACCACCTTTTCCTTCGCGGCTGTCTTTGCCAGGCGAACCTCCCCACGCGACCTGCCCTCTCCCTGAAAAACCGGTTTTCCAAAGGAGGGCGCACCTTGGCAACCCGCCGCCCGAAATATTCCCTGGAAACTGAAATCGTACATGGGACGGATCGCGGCTGTTCCGAAACCGGTGATCTGGTTGCACCAATCCACATGACCTCGGCGTTCGAATTTAAAAATGCCGACCATGGGGCCGCCCTGTTTGCCGGTGATCAAGACGGCTATATCTACACGCGAATTGCCAACCCGACGGTGGGTCGTCTGGAAGCCAAAATGGCCCGCCTGGAAAAGTGCGCGGATGCAGTTGCCACCGGTTCCGGTATGGCCGCCATCGCCGCCGCGGCCCTTACCCTGGTCAGGCCGGGGGACAATTTCGTGGCCAGCACGACACTCTATGGCGGCACCTTCAGCCTTTTTACGCAGCGTTTGCGCCATTTCGGCATCGAAGCCCGCCTGGTACCGACGGAAAAAGCCAATACCCGGCAGGCCATAACCAGCCGCATCGATGCGCGGACCCGTTTTCTATTCCTGGAAACACCTGCGAATCCGACCCTGGATATCATTGACATCGCGGCGTGGGCTGACGCCGCGCACACGGGTGACGCCGCCTGCATCGTTGATAATACCTTTGCCACCCCATACCTGCAAAATCCGGCAGCCTTGGGGGCTGATATCGTCGTCCACTCGGCGACCAAATACATTGGTGGGCATGCGGACATTGTTGGTGGTGTCATCACGGGGACACAGGAGATGATGAGGCGCATTCGGGAAGAGTACCTGCACTCGTTTGGTCCGGTAATGAGTCCTTTCAATGCCTGGCTGTTTTTAAGGGGGCTCAAAACCCTCGCGGTTCGAATGGAAAAACACTGCGATAATGCCCGCCAGGTAGCCGATTGGCTCCAATCCCAGCGGGTCGTCCGAAACATCTACTACCCCGGCCAGCCAACGTATCCAAATCATCAGGTTGCCAAAACCCAGATGCGGGCGTTCGGGGGAATGCTGGCGTTCGAAGTAAAAGGCGGCCTGCAGGCCGGCAAAGCGATCATGGATAACGTGCGTCTTTGCCGCCTGGCGGTGAGTCTGGGGGATTGTGAGACCCTGATTCAACACCCGGCCTCCATGACCCACAGCAAGTACTCGCGATCCGAACGTCTGCAGGCCGGTATCACCGATGGCCTGGTCCGCCTGTCGGTCGGCATCGAAAATCCCATGGATATCATCAATGATCTCGAGGAGGCTTTCAAACAAGTATGAGCACCCCGTGATATCTTATATTACAATTACATATAGATACAGCGTACCCGGATTTAAAAGAAGCGACCGGTTTTAGCGCGATGCGATTCGAGAAATGCCAGCATCACCCGATGAGCTTTTTCTTTCAGATCCGGCTCTTCGATACCCAGCAGAATCGCTTTTCTCACCTCGCTGAATACCCAGATTAAAAGACCGATACCCAAACATCCAATGATAATGGCCATACAGGCGGATCGGATGGGGACACTGCCGGAAACGGCAAGTATCAGGATTGTCATGGTGGCGGCAAACATGTAAAGCCGCAGGCTGGAAACGATTAGATCATGGCGGCGGATAGTCCAGAGGCATATCTCGACAATTGACTTGAAAGTGTGGTTTTTTTGATACGTGTACATGGGTGACCTCCTTTCGCTAAATTGTCATAATCCTCCTTTCCTGTAGTGATTAAAATTGGGGTTGAAATAGTTCGTTGAGCGCTTACAAGTTATGATGTATTACGTATAGAATAGTCATTTTGATGGATTAAATCAATGATCTCAAGCGTTCCTCCACTATATCCACCTGATATAATTTGTTTTCCTGACTACCTTCCCCCCAGCCGCGGATCCGGGCCGGCGCAAGAAAGGGGGAGGAAGGGGTGAGGCACACTGTTAATCGCGGGCAATCGACCGCTTGAAAAAAAAACTAAAGTTTTACTTGTCACGACCGATATAACGGATATAGTTGGGAAATCCAGTGCATTTCATCGATTGAATCGATGACGGCGCTTTTCCCGAATGTGGCTCTGCGCTTTAGACGCTACAGTCACATGGCTGCCATGCAACCCGAAACCGGCAGCCCAAGAAATTGAAACGCGGCCCGCTATAAAGAGCGGGGCTTCCCCCTGAGAAGCAGGTGGTATAAAAGTGACGTTATCGCATTTGAAGTCACAAGGAGCACAAAAATGGAAATAACCGGAAAAAACATCACCACAACCCTGGAGGCCTATACGAATAAGGTCCAGCAGACCAAGGCGCCGGCCGCGTCTGATTCAGGCAAAGAGCAGCCCAGTGTCAAAGGCGATACCGTCAGCCTCTCCAAGGAGGCCCGCGAGGCGGCTGCTGTCACCCAGAAACTGGAGGAAACGCCGGATATCCGCGAGGACAAGGTGGCTGAGATCCAGGAAAAGATTAACAACGGCACCTACAACGTCGATGGCCAGAAAGCAGCGACCAACCTGCTGGCCGAGTCCTTGATCAACGAACTCGTGTAACGCCCACCGAACAACCAGACGGGCATGCACATTCAGTGCATGCCCGTTTCTTGTCTACCAGATGTGGTAATACCCGTGTAACCGGCTACGACATGTCGCCCCCCTGCTAAATTTATGCTTGACCGTCAATTAAAAATGGCCTATAAAACAACAAATAGATCTAAATTATGCATAATTATATGTTATTCGATCTATGTTTTAGTTAATATCCATTCATTTATAGCTAAACATATGGATATCGAGTACTGGCTGTGTCACGGTGCTCGGGTGGCCAACTGGCCGCTGTCCGGCCGTAATTGCCATGACACTGCAGTGCGGACAAACCCAGACCCGCCTTTCGTGCTCTTTGGTTTCACAAGTAGTCAATATGGGAATAGATACGACATACAGCCTTGTACCTGCGCTCCGGTCCCTCACCCGGCCTGTCTCCAGAGTCGCGGAGCCTTATTTTCCCGGACAACAACATCGCTCCCAACTACAATCCAATAGCATTCCAACGCTCACGCGTCGACCCGGGGCACCCCTCGGGACCTACAACCAGTCATCTGAAATGACTTTTGCGTCCACGGACACTTCCGGCCGAATCATCAACATCTATGCTTGATCTTCCAGGCGACTGAGTCCCTGACACAGCCAACTTCGATTTGCTGACCGCCTCCGTGTACCGCCTGTATTATCGCCACAGCTTGATTTTTTTCCAATGTGTACTAGTTTAGATCATTCCAAACAATAATAGTTACTATTAAAAATGGAGTCACGGCATGAAACCTCTCTACAGGTGCTTGCTGATAGTTCTGGTACTCTCCCTTTATGCATCCGCATCTACCCGTGCATCCCAACGGGGCCTTTCCGTGGAATTGAACAAGGCCGCAGCCGGTTCCTGGGGCAACTACCACGCCCTGATTATCGGGGTTAATCAATATAAGCAATGGCCTCGCCTGCAGACGGCGGTCAAGGACGCCACCGTCATCCGCAATACCCTGGTGGAGCTCTACGGCTTTGCCCCTAAAAACGTGATCCTGCGCACGGACAATGCCGCCAACCGCTTACAGATTACCCGCGACCTTCGCTACCTGGCCCAGTCCATGCGGCCGGATGACAACCTGCTGATTTACTATGCCGGTCACGGCCAACTGGATGATCTCACCGGCGACGGCTACTGGGTGCCGGTTGAAGGGGCCCTGAAGGACCCTGCCACCTGGGTAGCCAACTCTTACATCAAAGCGATTCTCAGCAGCGAAAAAGTCCAGGCCAAGAACGTGGTGGTTATTGCCGATTCCTGCTACAGCGGATCCATGTTGCGTGGCGGCCCTTCACTGATGTCCTTAGATGACCAGCGCTATCGTGAAAAACTGGCCGAGAAAGCCGCCCTGCGCTCACGCCAGGTGATCTCTTCCGGCGGCGTCGAACCGGTGGCCGACGGCGGCGCCGAGGGCCACAGCCTGTTTGCCTTTTACCTGATTGACGCCCTGCGCAAAAACGATCGCGAAGTCATCGACCTGGAGAACCTGTTTCACACCAAGGTGTGGAAACCGGTGACCGAGATCGGTGACCAGCGGCCCAATGTGGGCCGTCTCAAGACCCCCATGGACCAGGATGGCCAATTCGTGCTCTACAATGCGGCCTGGACCCGGAAGCAACAGGCTCGCCGGGCTGCTGCCGAAGCCGAACGGCAAAAGCAGATCCAGGCGCAGCAAAAGGCCGCCGTAGCTTCAGCTGAACTGGAGCTGCAGCGTCAGCGCATAGAAATGGAAAAACAGAAACTGGCCCTCGAAAAGGAGCAGTTGGCCCGTAAACAGAAACTCGAAGAAGAAAGGCTCGCGATTGAAAGACAGAAACAGAAAATTGAGTATGCCCGACTCCAGGCGCGTCTGAAGGAAATGGAAAATCGGCAAGTTATGGCAGCCGTTGCTCCGACTGTTGTCCACCCAGCCAAATCTGTCAATCGAGACCCGAAGCCAGTAGCTTCTAATTTGGGGGACGTTGGTACTGATGGAACTTTCACCAAATATTCAACGGGGATTATATATGACAAGAAAACGGGCCTTGAGTGGTATATAGGCCCGGATGAGGATACCAGATGGCTCGATGCTGACAAATGGGTGAAGGGTCTTGATATCGATGGCGGCGACTGGAGGTTGCCCTTGAAAAGTGAGTTAATGTCTCTTTACAATCCGAAGGCAGGAAAGCGAAAGTTATCCCCCCTGCTGAAAACGAGCGGAATGTGGTTTTGGTCGTGGACTGACCATACCTACGAACATCCAAACGCCTATTATTTCGGTGGATATCCAAGACATGAGTACATGCCCAAAGTAGCGGAAAACAATCAATATGCGTGCAATCGCAGTACGCGCCGGAAAAAATACTTCTCCAGGTAAATAAGAGATCATGCAAGTAAAAACTTATCCCTGATTTCGATTGTACGGTTGGACAAAAGTATCTGTGTTACCGCTTTGACTTTGAGACAGAGTTTTCTTATCTGAGGTCGGTTCTAATTTGTGTGTGCAGCTATGACCTCAAACATATCACTTGGATCCAAATCATCTGTATTTCATTCACATCAAAATGCTAACTACAACCATCCTCCGATGGTATTCATGCTTTCCTTTTGGTTTCACAAGTAGTCGATATGGGAATAGATACGACATACAGCCTTGTACCTGCGCTCCGGTCCCTCACCCGGCCTGCCCCCGGAGTCGCGGAGCCTTCTTTTCCCAGACAACAACGTCGCTCCCAACCACAATCCAATAGCATTCCAACGCTCACCCGTCGACCCGGAGCACCCCTCGGGACCTACAACCAGTCATCTGAAATGACTTTTGCGTCCACTGACACTTCCGGCCGAATCGTCAACATCTATACTTGATATTCTATTTATTTCAGTTACTTGACAAAGTCTATCTTAACGAAGTTTGGCATTGCGCGACCGACCGCGCACGACAGTGCGACCCATTCGTGATTTTGCCGGTTAAAACCAATAACCCTGAATGTCAGATGGCTATCATAGCGTACCAAATTGGTACCCTCCAGACTAGGTTGAGGCATAACTAAGGGGACAGCATCCAGTCGTTATCTCAGCCGTGACTGACGATCGACAGGAGATACTGTTCGGCCAACTGCAGCGTTCGGATCGACAATCCGGTTACCGGCAGCCCGCCATGCAGGATGTACGGGCCGGATACATCGACCCGCTTGAGACTCTCACCAAAACCGGATTTGATAAATTTCAGGTAGGCTTCCTTGCGGGTCCAGATCCGGAAGGCCCGCTCCTTAGAATCCCCGGCGATGGCAAGCTCCCGTTCGGTAAAAGCCACCCGCTTTACGTCCTGTAGTCCTGTACGGCGCATGCGTTCAAGATCCAAGCCGATTCGCTTTCCCGGGGCCAGGCAAATACCGGCGGCCGCATAATCACCGGCATGGGAAATCGAAATGCTGATCTCGGGTCTATGGACCAGGTAAGGCGCCCCGCGCGGCTCGTAAGCAACACGGATCTGCTGCGGCAAGCCGTGATCCGGCAGGATCTGTGCGGCCAGGGCTTTCAGCGCGTAACGGCCGCCAATCCACTCCACCTGTTTTTTTAAGGATTTAAAACCTTGGACCTGGATGATCTCTTCGCTGGACAGGAAGTTACAGCAGTCGGTAGCGCCGCTCAATGCCTTGCCCGGCCGCGTTCGGTAGTAGTCCACCGAAACATCCGGCAGACAATCCCGAATCATATCCGCAAGGCGGATCAGGTAGATATAACTCTCGTTGGGGTTGTCCCCAAGCCGGTAAATCCCGGGACCGGGCAGCAGCCGGTCCCGGGATTGCAAGTCTATGATCGCCATTTGTCAGGACGCTTTTTCGAGGGCTGCCGGTTGCAACAGATCGAGGATCTGATTCTGCTTGGGCAGGGTATCGATTTTAACCATCTCGAAGTTTTCGATCCGGATAAAAAGATTGCCGGCCGTGTCAATAAGATCCAGCTGGTATTCATTGGTCTTCTCACTTACCTGGGTCTTGCGGGTAATGCACAGGTAGGCCTTTCCCCTGACAAGGGGTTTGAACAGGGTCAGGGTCCCGATCCGGTAAGGCAGTACAATCACGTTGGTGCTCATCACTTCCAGCATGCCGCCGGTCTGGAACATGGCATCCACCACCGCCACGTCCGTGATGAACTCCGGAAACGCCTGGCCCTTGAAAAATGGCCGGGTACCGTCACTCTGGATCCGGGTTACCAGCTCATCCGGGGTAAAACTCTCGATAGCGGTCACAGTTCGAAAAACGCCGTCCATAAACAAACGCGCCGGGTGATAGAGCAGGTCTTGCAGCTTACCGTCATAGTGAACCGGATGAAATTCCGGCAGGTCGATGGTAACCGCTGCCGGTCGCTGCCGGGCAAATACATATTGCCCCTGGTAATGCCGGGTTTCGTCTCCGACCACGACCCCTTCCCTGTTTTTAAAACGCGAGGTGATCGCGCAATCGACGCGAGCGGAATTGGCTGGCGATAGAGAGGCGGATATCTCAATCTCCTTAGGCCGCCCCTTGAGGATTTTGATTCCGTAGGGGATGGCAAAATCCTGCAGTTTTACCAGGTGAAGCTCCGGATCGGCCAGGCTCGCCGCCGCTTCGGCCATGGTTTCGATACCGGTCGCCCCCAGAAAGATCGGTACATCCTCTCGGGTGTGGTCGCGTAAAAACACGTCTCGCTGCAGGTCCAGCCGCCTCTGGAAGACAGCGGCATTTGCCTCCCGGTTGATTTCATGGTCGAGGAACGGCGCCAGTGGTGCGGGCCCGTCCAGCGCGTCTCGGGATAGTAAACCATCCGGGTCAAAGGCGTGATCGGCTCCCGTGAAAACGGTTTCGAGAGCTGTATCATCGCTCAGTTCCGCCAGGAAATAGTCGATCCCCTGCGCCAGCGGCAGGAACGCCAGACCCCTTTCCGAAAGCACCTTTCTGATCGTTTCAGCCGTGGCCATCCCGGCCCCTTCCCAGGCCGTCCAGCTCATCACCTTGAAGACTTTGTCGGGAAATCTGCGCTTCTGGCGTTGCACCAATTTGCCCAGCATGTCATTGGCCCCGGTATAATCCACCTGCCCCTCGTTGCCGAACCGGGCGGTTACCGAGGAAAAAGCAATAAAGAAGCGGTACTCTCTTTCCTTGAGTGCCGTGAAAAGATTCAGGCCCCCCAATATTTTTGTATTGAAAACCTGGTCAAAGGATGCCTGAACTTTCTTGGGAATAAACTGGCTCTGCTCTATCCCGGCCGCGTGAATGACACCATCGATGCGGTCGTAACGGCCGAGTACCGCGTCAACCGCGGCAGCGTCGGTTACATCGACCGCGTGGTAATCCACGGTCAGGCCACCTGCCCGCAGCTGCTCCAAGTTTGTAATCGTTTGTTTCAAACCGGATATGCGCGCAGCCGCCTGTTTGATCTCCAACGGCCTGGCTCCCGGCATCTGTTTCTTCATCTCACCCAGGATAAAGGCCTCATCGGCGGCCTCCGCCAGAAAAAGGGGATCGAGGGTGGTTATATCGCTCCGCCCCAAGATCGCCAGGTGGACCGGATAACTGGCCGCAAGCTTTTTCAGGATCTCAAAGGTAATGCCCCGGGCACCGCCGGTTACGACTATCGTATCCCCCGGCCGCACATAGGGGGCCGCCTTGGCTGGCGCTTGTGCCTTGAGAGCAAGAGCAAACCGCCGGGAGCCCGAACGGCCCGTCTCAACGCGGGTATCCGACCCCATGAGTTCTTCGATAAACCGGTTGGCAACGGATTGCGGCCCGGTTTCAAGATCGGTGCCGGCAAAGTCCACTACCTTGACCCGCGTCGCGGTCAACTCTTTGGCCGCAGTCTTCAGCATCCCCGCGATTCCGGCCATGGCCGGGACGATCCGGACGTTTTTATCATCATAGGGCCAGATAACACTGTCCACACTCAGGGTCGCCAGCAAGGTGCCCGGACGGTCCAGCCTTTTGTAGAGCTCCTTGAGAGCAGCAAAAAAGGCCGCCGGCACAGTCGCCGCCGCGCGGTCGTCGATAGTGGTATCGAAAAAGAGGTCCAGGGGGGCCAGGTGAATAAAGCCATGGATCTCCGGTTGCCGTTCCAGCAATCGGCGTACTGCGGTCTGTGCCTCGCGGGGCCCGGTGTCGGCCGGCAAATTGAACTGGACCACCTGGCCGCCCAGCTTCTCAATGCCGGACTTAACGGCATCGAAATATCCAAACCGGTCGGGTGACAACAGGATCGTTTTATCTTGGAAAAGATTGTAGCGGCCGGTCGGTGTCGGGACCTCAGCCACCTGGACTTCCATCCGCACTACCGTGCCCGCCTGGTCCGCCTGGTTCTCTGCCTGTGGGGTAGCAATCTTTGCCGAATCCAAGTCTGTTTCGGCCGGTCCCGCCTGCTTTTCGATATATGCGGCGAGCAAGGCAATGGTGTTTAAATCGCTCAGTTTGAGGTCCTCCGGTACCTCCAGGCTGAAATGGGCCGACACCTTTCCGAAGACTTCTACTTGTTTTACGGTGTCAATCCCCAGATCGGCTTCCAGATCGAGTTCAGGCGCCAACATATCGATGGTGTAGCCCGTGTGTTCCGCGATAATGGTCTGGATAGTTTGCAACGCGGCGGTTTCCACCGGCTTTACAGCCGCTGCATCAGTGAGCTTAGTGGTAGCCGCTTTGGTCGCGCTGCGGCTCTGCGTCCGGATATAATCGGCTAAAAGCATGATGGTATTAAGGTCACGCAGTTTTAGATCTTCAGGCACCTCCAGGTTAAACTGGGCCGAGATCCTGCCGAACACCTCGACTTGTTTTACTGTGTCGATCCCCAGATCGGCTTCCAGATCGAGTTCGGGTTCCAGCATATCTTCGGTATACCCGGTATGCTCGGCAATAATGCCCTGGATCGTTTTCAAAACCCCGTCATCCGCCAGAGCGGGCGGAGGCCCGGCCGAACCTGTGTCAGCGGTACCGGGGACAGCCGGCTCCGTCTGCTGGCCGATATAATCCGCCAGCAGGGCGATGGTGTTCAAATCACGCAGTTTCAGGTCTTCCGGTACTTCCAGGGCAAAGTGGGCGGAGATTTTGCCGAACACCTCCACCTGCTTCACTGTGTCAATGCCTAGGTCGGCTTCCAGATCCAGATCGGGCTCCAGCATATCCTCGGTATAACCGGTGTGTTCGGCAATAATCGCTCGAATGGTGCCAATCACCTGCTCACCGGACCCCGCTTCCGGCGGCTGGGCGGGTGCCGCAAGCTGCACCTCCACTTTTGGTGCCGCGGGCGTCTGCGGAACGGGATCGGCCACGGGCAGGGTGTCCACCGCGCCATCTTCGGCACTTTCCACACAGAGCGTGTTGTTGATGATCCTGAGTTCCGGATTACGGCTGCCGGACACTTTCCGCAGCCATTGTTCGAAGACCACATTGTTCTCGGCATTCTTTTCCGCAATCCGCTTGATAAATAAAAATGCAAAATGGGAACCGAATCCGGCCGAGTAGTGCAGGCCGTATTTGAATTCTCCGCTGGTATGCTTACTGAATTTGAGATCTTTGAATTCCGCCGGAACATTGGCCAGGTTGGCAATGGGCGGGGCCATCCCATCCTGCAGCACTTTAACCAGGACCGCGTCTTCGATGGCGGCACCCAGGGTATGCCCGGTAAACCCCTTCGTGTTGGTAATGGTAATGTTGCCGAAATGCTCGGGGTAGGCCTGCTTCAGTGCGGCTATCTCGGCGTCGGCGCTGCCGCCGCGAGCCGGGGTAAACGTTTCGTGGCTCATGAAAACCATGGATTTGGCATAGCTGGCCGGATCCAGGTCGTGCCGCTTCTCGACGCTTTTGACAAAGCTCTTCATCTGGGCGCCCAGGTGCGGCACGTCAATTTTGGTTGCGTGAAAAGCGCTGTTGCCGATGTAGGTCCCCAGCACTTCGGCCTGTCCCCGCAAGCCCCTTTCCCGAATGCGATCTTCGCGTTCAATCACCAGGGATACCGCGCCACTACCCAGAATTGTGCCGTTACGATTCGCATCGAAGGGTTTGGCTGCCTCCGAAACCACGTTTTTGACCGTGGCGGCCCCCAGCGCCAGAAAGCCGGACGCGATCCAGGGGCTCTGGACCTGGGACGTCGCCGCCTCACCCCCGATGATAATCACGCGGTCGCAGCGGCCCGTCCGGATCCAGTCCTGGGCAACGCCGACGGCCTGGGTGGTGGAAGCGCATGCGCCGCTCATCTGGATGTTGGGCCCGCGGGCCTTGATCAACTGGGCAAAATGAGCCGAGCCGAGCGGCACCAGATCATAGAGGATATTGCGGTCGAATTTATAGGTGCCGTATTTCTTGCGTCGCTCTTTTATCTTGAAGAACCAGTCGGTGATCTGGGACTTGATATCCGTATCTTGTACGCCTTCCATCAGGTGGTAGTAAATGTTCTCCAGCTCCTTGTAGGGCCGTACGTAGAATTTGTTGTAGTAGTAGTTGTTCATCTGGTCGATGAGCGTTTCAAACCCGGGGAACAACGACGTCAGGATGACGCCGGTGGTATCCTGCATCTCCTCGGGCAATGTGAAACCTTCCGGCAGCCGGTTGCCGGCCGAGGTTTCACGATAGTGCATCACCAGGGGTATCCGGGCGTCCTTGAGGGCCTCGATCCCGGCAGCGATAGCCAGGGATATGGTCACATCATAATCGAAGTCGATGCCGTATTCAGACTTGAAATTTAAGTACCCCAACTTACCCGCCAGTTGGATAACGTCTTCGGTGCGGGTAATTTTGACCAGGCGGGCGTTTCCATCCGGCTCCTTGAACACCCGGGTAATATTCATGTCGACAATCTTTTCCTTCTCTTCCATGGTCAGCGGCTCGATGAAATTGTTGCCGTTGAGAATCCGGTCGAAATTGTCGTCGTTGAACACCTTGTTGCCGGAACCGGGCAGCCCGATGGAGACACCGGCAATGACGATTTTCTCCATGCAGAAGTTGAATTTCTGGATCTCCCGCAGGGCGGACGCGTGCTTTTGCTTTAAAAATTCACGATAGGCCATCTGCTCCAAAGCAGACTTGTTGGTCTGCAAGAACGTTTGAAAGTCTTCGGTGGTTTCCAGGTCTGTGGGGACTTCATCCACCGGAACACCGGCATACTCTTCCGGGGCCGGTGCAGCGGCAGTCGTTTCAGAGTCTACGGACGGTCTTACCAGCTTCCGGGTTTCAAGATATTTGGTCGTCTGCTGCATGGATTCAACTTGTCCTTTACGAGGGTCAATGGCGCTCAGGCTGTCATGGGGCCCGAGGGTAATTTTTTTAAGAAGGTTCACCAGGAGTTTTCCAGGGCCGATCTCCACAAACCGGGTGCCCCCGTTTTGACAAACGCCCTGTACGGCAGCGATGAATTCCACCGGGGAAACAATCTGGCGCACCAGCAGGTCTTTCACCTGGCCGGGTTCCTGCGGATATGGCTGGGCCGTAACGTTGGAGATAACCCTGCCAAAAGGAACATCACGGAAGGTTACCTGTTCCAGGCAGGCGGCCATACCCCGGGCGGCGGTTTCGAACAAAGGGGTGTGAAAGGCACCGGAAAGCGGCAGCTTCTTGAACATGGTCCCTTCGGATTTCAGAAACGTGCAAAATCGATCGATCGATTCCGATCGACCGGATACAGCCGTTTGGTTTTCGCTGTTCTTATTGGCTACCCAGAGCTGCTCGATACCGGACCGGCCTATCAGTTCACCGGTGACCGTGCTGTCCTTAAAGACCACCATGATGCGGCCGGCCGACGCATCGGCGGCCGTCTTCATCAGATCAGCCCGCTTGATGATCAGACCCATGGCCGGTTCGAAGCCGAGCATTCCGGAGCAGTACAAGGCGGTATATTCGCCGACACTATGACCAATAAAAAACTCCGGTGCAAAGCCCTTTTCAGCCAGGTAACGGTAAGCAGCCGCCGATGACAGGAAAACCGCCGGCTGGGTGTTTTCAGTCAGGTTGAGCCGCTCATCTTCATTAAACATGATCTCCAACAGGTCATATCCGCGCTTGTCCCGGAATATGGCATTGCCGGCGTCCAGCATCTCGCGGATAATTGGTTCCGACTGGTACAGCGCCTGCATCATGCCGGGATACTGGGCCCCCTGGCCGGAAAGCAGGGCCACCAGCGGTTGCGCTGTCCTGGTGTGAACTGCAGCTGCAGGCCGGCTGTCCGCGGCGACCTTCTGTTCGGCTGTCACACGTGCGTTTGGTGCCACGGCCGCCGGCTGTGCGATCCGGGGGTGATCCGGCATGAGCCGCTGCGGCAGGGTACCCACCACCAGGTGGCCATGGTTGCCGCCGATGCCGTTCACATTCGAGGCCAGGTGGACCTGGTCGCGGGGGGCCAGCTCCCGGACCCGGGAACGCGCCTTTAAAACAGAACCGCCATTTGCGATTGTGGTCTCGGCGGCGTACGTGCGGTTGGGCAGCAAGGTCCGATGGTGAGCCATCAAGATCAGCTTGGCGAATACAACCGCGGGATTGGCGGCCTTGAAATAGCCGAACTCCGGCTTGATGTTGCCGAAACCAAGCGCATGGGAAAAACTCTTTTCGATGGCCTGCTTTTCAACAGCATCGAGAAAAAGATTGGAACCGGCGAAGACATCCAGATACCTGATCTGGCGTTTATTGACCGCCGACCGGGCATAAAAACGATCCATGACTTCGGCATAGGCATTGTCCGAAGGCGACAGCAGGTGTTCCGGAACGCTGGAGGTCATGCTGATACCGTTCAGCTCCCCCAGTATGGGCATTCCGTTTTCCCTGGCTTTCCGATACGTTGTCAACACCTGAACAGCGGCACCTTCACCCATCACATAACCGCCGGCCTGCTTGTCGAAGAATCGGCAGTCGTCCTCGGAGAGGAGTCCGAGACGCTTGAAAGCCAGCAGTACGGTTGGGTAGAGGTTGGCATCCACCCCGCCGGCGATGACATAATCGTGTTGCCCGGCTTTGAGACCTTTCACAGCCAGGTCCAGGGCAACCGTGGAAGAGGCGCAGGATGCATCCACGACAAAATTGGCACCGTTGCAGTTGAAACTGTTGGCAATCCGGCCGGTCACGATGTTGGACAGCAATCCGGGAATGGTGTCCTCGGTATTTACCAGGTAGCGCTCCCGGAGGCGCTCGGTAACCTCGGCGGCAACCCGGTGCCCCTGCTCTTTGTCCAGGTTTTCCAGGCGGCGAATGATTTGCGCGACTCGTCCGACGCGGGTCCGCAGCACATTTTCAACCTGCAGTTCACCCGGTATGGTGCCCAGAATTACCGCCGTTTTATTTCCGACCGTCAGGTGCGTCTGCAGGCCGGCCTGCTCGATGGCCTGCCCGGCGGCGTCCAGGCTGAACAATTGAGCGCGGTCCAGGTACCGGGCAGTCTTTGGCGGAATCCTGAAGCGCCGCCCATCGAACTGCCAACCCGTCACCATCCCGGCCTTGACATCCGGGATGCGGTAACCCGACGCTTTATCTTCAGCCGCATAGGCTGCGTTGTGAAACCGCTCCGCCGGTATTTTGGACAGCGCCGGTTCACCGCTTGTCAGCCGCTGCCAGAAACTGTCGATATCCGGAGCACCCGGCAGTACCACACCCATACCGGCCACCACGATCCGATCCGCATTGAAATCGTAATCCAGGCTTTTGAATATCGAACGCGGCAGAGCCGTGTAATCCCCGGTGTACTCTTCCAATACACAGTGATAATTGATGCCGCCGAATCCATACGAGCTGACCCCCGCGCGCCGGCGGCTGTCGCCGGCGGCCTCCCAGGGCCGGGCTGCATCGATGATGTAAAGGGATGAGTTTTCCAGTTCGTGATGCTTGGCCGGTGTTTGAAATTGTCCGTTGGGCGGCAGGGTGCTGTGCTTAATAGCGAGCAGGGCCTTGATCAGGCCCGCCATCCCGGCACCGCCCAACAGGTGCCCGATCTGGGATTTCACGGAACTGACGCCGGCACCCGACCCAACGCCGTAAACAGCTTTCAGGGTTTGGATTTCAGCCTGGTCGCCCATGATGGTGGACGTCCCGTGGGCCTCGATGTAATCGACGTCCGCGGGAACCACACCGGTTTTGATATTAGCAAAGCAGCGTTCCAGGGCCAGAGCCTGGCCTTTGGGATTCGGAGCCGCAATCGCCTTGCCCTTGCCATCTGAGCTGGCGCCCATTCCCTTGAGCACGCCGAGGATAGGGTTCTTGTCCCGCCGGGCATCTTTCATACGTTTGAGGATGACGACTCCGGCCCCCTCGCCCAGCACGAACCCGTCTGCCCGTTCATCGAACGGCCACGAACCATTGGCCGACAGGGCGCCCATTTTCGAAAACCCCACAAAGGGCTCCGGGGCCAGGTGGGTGTTGAGTCCCCCCACAATAACGGTGTCATGGGCGCCGGACAGCAGTTCCTACATGGCGCAATCGATGGCCGCAAAGGAGGTTGCGCAGGCCGCGTCTACGACGTAGTTCACGCCCCGGGCGCCAAAATGGTGGGCAATCCGGGCCGCCTCCATATTCAGGACAACACCATGCACGGGCTCGTAATCGTAGTCGCCGGCCAGTCCTTCCCGCAAACCGGTACACAGCGCCTGTTGATCGTCCGCGCTTAACCGGCGATAGGCGTCGGTCTGCTCAAGGTGCCACTTGATCTCGGGATAGTAGTATTTGAGGTGCAGGTCATTGGCCATCTCGTTCCCCAGGCAGGTGGCAACGATCACTGCGGTTTTGGCCTGCAGCTCCGTTTTTAAGGACAAGCCCTCATCCAGAAGGCCCGCGCCTGCGGCGGCCTGGTAGGCCGCCTCCAGGATCATCTGCTGGCTGCGGGACAGTTTGACGGCCTTTTCCGGGGTGTAGCCGAACTTGGTATGTTCGAAACGGAAGTCTTCGACATAACCAGCCAGCCGGGTGTAAGACTTGTCCGGGGCCTTTTTATCCGGATCGTAGTAGAGATCCGGATCCAGCCGCTCGGCCGGCATGGCCCGAATCGAATATTTCTGCGACAGGATGTTTTCCCAGAATTGCTCCGGTGACGGCGCATCCGGATAAATGCACCCCATCCCGACAATGGCGATCTCATCGTCGATCTGGCTGGTTGGATGCGAAAAAATTTCCAGGGCATTCAATATCTGCCCCAGCCCCGCCTTCTCGTTGAAATAACGATCGTGGACAGCGGCAATGGTCGTTGGCTCGGACCAGAAAGCCAGGCTGTCGCCGACCATGAAATTCCCCAGTTCATACTGCTGCTGCTCGTCATATTCAATCAGGCAGACATCCTGGCCGTCGGCGGCCATCTTTTCAAAGTCGGGACAAAACCCCTTGGCGCCGATCAGCAGCGACCCGATATTGGCCTGCTCAAAATTCTGTTTACGCTCTGACAGCGGCACCTTCTGCCGGAGCTGTTCATATTCACCATCCAGCATCTTCTTTGAAAACGGCGTCGGCACTGTCCGGGAAGTCAACCCCACGGTTTCACCGGTTAGAATCGTGCCTTCACCGGCACACACCACCTCCTGGTAAACTTTACAGATAGCGCCGGTTTCCATGATTTCACGGGTAAACAGGTAAGCGCTCCCGACCTGAATGCCGACCTTGACGCCTCGGGCAGCCAGGGCCGCGCCGGCTCCGGAGATGAAATAGGAACCATAGCGGGTTCCGATACCTCCCGCAAAAATCACCGTGATCTGCGCCTGGGACTCCGGCGGCAGGGTCAGGATTTTTTCTAGAGCCATTTCCCAGAGGACCAGGCTGGAAAGGGTTCCAACGTGCCCGCCGGCCTCGCTGCCTTCGAAGATGAATCGGCGGCAGCCGCTGCTCAGGGCATTTTCCAGCATCATCATCGAGGGTGTATGGAGATAGGCCCGGGTCCCGTTCTCTTCCAACTCGAGGATCTGGGACGGAATGCCGCCCGCAAAAAGCGCAAAGGGAACGTTGTGCTTTTTCACCTGGGCAATGTGACTATCGATGGTTTTATTGAAAGTCTCGATACCGATCATACCGGCCCCGAACCGATCGACAGCCTGCTTGCCTTCACTAAGCATCTTTTCAGTAAGATCCTCAGGCAGGCTGCCCATGGCGAAAAAAGGCAGGGCCCCGCCAGCCAGAACCCGGCGGGCGAATTCAGGCGTATCGCTGATATTGGCCATGGGTCCCTGCATCACGGGATACCGGGTCCCGTGTTCCTCGGCCAGGGCGGTGCCGGTCCGCATGGGATCGTGTTTGTCAATGTCATCCAGACACGCACCGACATTCTGGAAAAAGGATGCGATCACCGCGCCCACATCCTGCGAAGTCCTCGTAAAATGTTTGGCAAACACGGCATCCTGACCCAGGTAGAAAAGGCTCTGCAGAGGCTCGGCCGCCGGGTCGTTCAAAGCCGCTATGTGATCAGAAATTGCGGCATACAGGCTGGCCTCTGCGTCAACATTCCCCTTAAGGGCGGCTTCCCGGGCTTTCAGATCCTTGGTGATGCGGGTACCCAATTTTGAGAAAAATCGGTAAGGAGCCCCTAAGGCGCCCCCGATGACGACCGAATCATTCTCTTCAATCTTGGTGATCGTGCTTTTGAAGGCCTCGGCCACAGGGGCCTGCCGGGTCAAGTACAACTGGTTGTCCAGAACAACCCCGTTGGCGCCGGCCGCAAACAGTCCGGCGGCGGTATGCCAGCCCACGCCGCCGTGAATAAACAGGGGCAAGTCCGTATTCTCCAGGTACCACTGCATCAGTACAAAGGCTGAATAACGCGACCCGCGGCCCGGTGCTTCGCTCCCGCGGATGACCACGGCGTGCGGGGATAGGGGTGTTAAAAGGTCGGCACAACCGATATCGAAAATTTCGATTAAAAATTTATAGTGGTTCTGCTCGATATCGAAATCACTTAAATCAGCCGCCTGCCGACAACTGAAAATGACGAGATCTAATTGTTCAAAATGCCGCTGCTGCACGAGCCCCATCAGCTCTTTGTCGGTCAGCTGCATCCGGAGACCAAACAGGATGCCTCGATTTTCGAGGTTTTCCATTTCCCGAACGACGGTATCCATAGTAAGAAACTCGGTATCGAGCACCGGCAATCCACCGGCCTGGTGGATACTTTCAAAGTAGGTGGTGTCCACTGATCCCGGTGGGTTGTAAACCATTAGCGGCAAGCGTGAATCGAGTAAGCGCTTGATCATAGGATGTCTCCAAGTAGAAAGTGTCTCAAAAGGGCTTTTCAGATGGCTTCTGTTAAAACTGTCCATTAAGTCCGGCAACCCGGCCTGTTATGCCGGCGACTGTCTGCGATCCTTCCGGCCGTAACAATCGCACGCTCGGTGCCAACATTTCGCGCCCATTTGTAGTACGGATTCAAGCATCGTGCCATCGCCTAAATTGCGACCTTACACCTTGAAATCACAGAAATAATTATTTTCTTATTTTTTCGGATACTTTATGTTAGAATCCAAGCGCTTGACACAGGAGGTACATGCTACCTACACAGCATGTCGGTGGGCATGTAACTGGGGGAAAATTAAGGGGAGTTCAATGAAATCCGCAAATCAACTGACCGCGCGGGAACGGGATTTCTTCAATCTTGTTTTCCAGGCCGGAATTACCAATCCGTTCAGTGACGCCCGGGCTGAAATCGATCTGAAAATCGGCGGCCTGTTCCCGGAGGTTTCCCAACCCGACCGGATTGAAAAAACCATCAACGAAGTCCAGCGCCGAATTGCATCCTTGGAGAAAAAGCAACTGGCCGATCTATCCCTTTTCACCGGCGATGACCGCCGCCTGGTTCGCGCGGCATTCCTGTTCGAATTTTTTTATAAATTTCGGCGAAAATTCGACCAGCTTATTCAGGACCAGATAAAGGCCGGTGAGACGCCGGTCAAGGTGACCTTTGCCGGCGAAGCTTTTATGCTTTTGCTAAACCGGGGTTTTTCCTTGACCGATGTGCAGCGCTACTTTGCCCTGTGCTACCAGCTACGCCGTGGTTTTTTCTTTATCAAACGCAGCTTGGTTGGCCGCAGTGGCGCCATGAAACGTCTGCGCCGCAACCTATGGCAAAATGTTTTCACGCACAACCTGGACCTGTACAACCATTACTTATGGAACCGGCTGGAAGATTTCTCCACGCTGATCCTGGGTGAAACCGGGACAGGCAAGGGCACCGCCGCCATGGCTATCGGACGCTCCGGGTTTATCCCTTTTAACGAGCGCAAGAAAACATTCGTGGAAAGCTTTACCCGCTCGTTCATCTCCCTGAATCTGTCCCAATACCCGGAAACGCTCATTGAGTCGGAACTGTTCGGACATAAAAAGGGGGCCTTTACCGGCGCTGTCAAGGACCACAGCGGCGTATTCAGCCGCTGCAGCCCTTATGGCGCGATCCTGCTGGATGAGATCGGAGAGGTGTCTATACCGGTACAGATCAAATTGCTGGAAGTCCTCCAGGAACGGACGTTTTCTCCGGTGGGCAGCCATGAAACCGACCGGTTCCAGGGACGGGTCATCGCGGCCACGAATCGCTCCTTGAAGGATGTTCGCAGCGAGGGGGTTTTCCGGGATGACTTCTTTTACCGCCTCAGTTCCGACATCATCACGGTACCACCCCTGCGGCAGCGGATCGAGGAGGATCCGGCCGAATTGCGGGACCTGGTCGTATTTACGGTCAAAAAAATGGTCGGTAAACCCTATCCGGAACTGGTCGACCTGGTTCTGGAGGTCATAGAAAAACAGTTGGGCCGGGATTACCCCTGGCCGGGCAATGTGCGCGAATTGGAACAATGTATCCGCCGCGTCATGCTTAAAAGAGATTACCGGGGAGACCAGAAAACCCAGAACGGTGATCTGGCGACCGTTCTGACAGAAGGGATTGCCCGGGGCGAAATGGACGCCCAGAATCTTCTCTCCGGTTATTGCAAGATGCTTTACCGGCGGCACGGCACATTCGAAGAAGTCGCCCGGCGCACCCACCTGGACCGCCGCACGGTTAAAAAATATATCAACGAGTGGACCAATCCGGAAGAAGAAAAATGAACGCAGTAATCGTCGCCAACGGCACACCAACCGATCCAGTCGCCGACCAAAAGCAGGTCCCCCCGGGAGCCCTGATCATCGCAGCGGATGGCGGCGCAGACTATTGCCGGGCATTGGATGTCGTACCGGATGTGATCATCGGGGATATGGACTCAATCAATGGCAATTTGGAAGCATCCGATTTTCAAGGTGTCGAAATCATTCGCCACCCGGCCCGCAAGGATGCCACCGACCTGGAACTTGCCATCCGGCTGGCCCTGGACAGGGGGGCCCAAATGATCACCATCCTGGGCGCTTTGGGCGGACGCTGGGACATGTCTGTCGGCAACTTGCTGCTCATGACCCTGCCGGAACTGAAGACAATACCGGTAAAATTCATTGACGGGCGACAGGAAATCAGCCTGTTGACCGGCCCCGGCCATGCCGTTTTCAATGGGCAGTCCGGTGACACCCTCTCATTAATCCCGGTGGGCCCCGCGGCAATCTGCGTATCTCTGCAAGGCCTTGCATACGCCCTGGAAAACGAAACCCTCACCTGCGGTTCGACGCGCGGAATCAGCAACGTCCTACAGGGCAGACAGGCTACGGTGTCACTCAAAAACGGATCCCTGCTATGCGTCTTGATAAGGGCTGGCGGATAAAGCCACGTCTGTAATCCAACCGCTGCAATTCTTTGCGGAGCGACCTGGGCCCTGCCCGTTTATTGGCCGTATTTCTGCATGATAGCCCGATACCGGCTCGTGGTCTTGAATGTTTTTAAATGCGCCGAAAACACCGTCGCCAAGGCCTTGTTAGCGGGCTTCAACGAAAAAGCGACATAATTACGGCCGCCGCTGATTTTGTTCTTGCTGTAATCGATGCGATCCAGCAACCCCAGGTTTTGCGCATTGAACAGGCCGACATGTTTATTGGAAATAAACATATCGATGCGCCCAGCAAGTAGCTTTTTAAAATTCTGCTCGATGTCGCGCACTGGTTCCTTGATGAAATAGTCCGCATCTTCGATTTCTTGATTATAAAAATATCCCAGGACAGTTCCGATCTTCATACCAGTCAAATCGGAGAGTACCTTGAAATTGTCCGGCCGCCCCTTTAAAAAAAAGAGTACCGAAATACTCTCAGATATGCTCTCATCCGGGAAAAACATCTGCTTGGCTCGTTCCGGGTTCAGGCCGACATCAAGGATCGCATCAGCCTCTTGAGATCTGACCATGCGGAGACAGCGCTTCCACGGGTAGAAGCGACAGTCGGCCGTGTAGCCCATATCCCGAAAGACCGCCACCATGACCTCATAATCAAACCCTTTCGCTATCCCGGCGTCTTGGTAAACATAAGGCGCCCATGCTTCAGTTACGACAACCAACTGTTCCGCCATGGCCACAGAGGCCGTGATCAACAACAATCCCATCCCCAGACAAAAGCGTCTTTTCAGTCTTGCCATGAAAACCCCATATGGTCCTTTGTCTATTTTCGCCCCGAGACCCTACTGCGAATCATCCCATGGTCAGGCAATTACGGCCCCCCGCTTTGCTGGCATATAGCAGGGTGTCGGCTCTCTTGATGATTCTGGCCATGGTATCATTTTCGGCGACCAGCGTTGCCCCGATGGAAATGGTAACGGACAATTGCTGATCCGCATGCATGATGTAGGAACCGGCTATCAAGGTCCGCAGTCGATTGCCCAGGATCTCAAGATCCTCCCGGTCGATATTACGGATTACCCCGATAAATTCCTCGCCCCCCCAGCGGCCGTAAAGGTCAAAAGGCCGGCTGTTGGCAATAAAGGTATTGGCCACGTATTTGAGGACTTCATCGCCGATAGCGTGGCCGTAGTGGTCATTGAACTGTTTGAAATGATCGATATCGATAAACAGAATCCCAAAAGGTACCTGCAGGCGCTTTTTTTCTTCAAAGCGGCCCAAAATCTCACGTTCAATATAGTTGCGGTTGGCCAGTTGGGTAAGATTGTCCAGCAAGGCCAATTTCTCGAGTTCTTTGACCCGCAGTTCGTTGGCCGCCTGGTTGCTGATATCGGTAAACAGCTCGATCCCGCCGGTCACGTTGCCGTTCTCATCGGTCAACGTGCTCACCCGCACCGAAACCGGGATACGATGGCCATCCTTGTGGTGCATGTAGATCTCAGCTTCGCGGGGCATGCCGTCGGAAATGGTTTTGGCGAGCGGGCACCCGGTTTCACACAAATTGCACCCGTCACTGTCGATATGGGTAAGAATGCTGTCACCGCATGATTTGCCGATAACCTCCTGTGCCGTGAAGCCGGAGATCCGTTCGGCGGCTTTATTCCAGTAGACGATCGTCCTGTCCCGGTCTACAAAATAGAGCCCATCATGCAGGCTTGCTATCACTTTTTCATATGCCTCTTGATCAATCTTCATGGGGTTTCCTGCGCGCTGCGTCCAGGGCTGTGCTAGTGCGCACCGCAGTGTGTATTCAGATCATCAGCCGGGCCGATACCCAACAGTATAACAACACGCTGAAAAATGACAAGATAGTGCAAGAATTGTACGCCTTTTGATAGATCGTCAGCCGGCGAGGTCCAGTTCTCCGGCAGCAAACAGGTGCCGGTCGCTATAGATTTTAAAAAGGCAACCGCGGTCAGTGGTCTGCAGGCCGGCTCTGATGCGGATGACGTTCCGGTCGATCTCTTTTTTGTATTGGATTCGAAAACCGGTTACCTTTCGCTGATGGTCCCCGAAGCGGGCCACCAGGGTCTCCAGGAAGTCCAGGTAGACGGCATTGTTGACGTGGTTGAGGGGATCGAAATCGTTATGCCGGACGCATAGATCGGTTTCGAATTCAGGTGTGAACGCATCCTTTGCTTTCCAGGAGTGTAGGCTTCCGTCCAGGGCACTTTCCGCTTCACTGGTGTAGACCGCCCCTGTCTCGGCCGGTACCCGGGTCAGCCGCTTTTTCTGAATATCGAAATAGAGCCATAAGCTTGACGCCGCGGCCAGTTTCTCGTCGCCGGCATATACACAGAAATCACGAAATGCCTTGAAGCCTTTGCTTTGCTTGTGCCAGGTCTCCACGCGGACCTCTTCGCGCAACCGCGGGTAGCGGTAAATTTCAGCTTCCAGGGCATTCAGAATCCAGACTTCGCCCCGGTCCAGCAGCGTTTTTGAATCGTAACCGACTTGTTCCGAATGGATGACGGCTGCCTCCTGGATCAATCTGAAAAGGGATCCCAGGTTCTGGTTGAAGTCCGCATCCACCTGGGCATAATCGATTTCGCGCGTTAGCGTGACTTTCATCGTATCCCTCCTTTAATTTCCACCCCTGGCAGCAGATACTCTCACCGCCAGGCTGAGATAGCGTCCATTTTCTGAGAACATCAGCCGTTTTTGCACCATCTCGTCCAGAAAGCCCCTGATCTGTCGCGGTGAAAACCCGGCATGCTGCTTAACGATGGCATTGAAGGCGCGCGTCTGGCGGCAATACAGGTAGATGTCACGGGAAGATCCGGACAGCCGATGGGTGTGGGCCGCTCCATCGGGGCGTCCTTGCCGCAGGATGATGAAATGACCGCCATCCTGATAACTCAAGACCGGCCGTGCCGGGTACCGCCGGTGCAGGTCGGCATAGGTTGCCTCCCACTGTCGAATGCGTCGCATCACCGGAGCCCAGAGTTTTTTCTGGTGGGTCCGATCACCCCGATACGCCTGGATCACCAGCGGTACTTTCCGCGTGATATCTCTCGGAAAAAGGGCGTTGTAATGCGGATGGTTAAAATGGGTCTGAATTCCGTATCGGCCGAAATCACGGCAGACCGGACTGCCTAAGCCCAGCCAGAAGGGAACCGGTTTCAACGGTCGGTAAATTTGCGCAAATTCGATGGTCTGCAGCGTTTGGGCGACATCGGTTTCATCCGATCCGGGAAACTGGACTATCAGGTTGGAACGATTTTCAATGCCCAACTCTTCGCAGTGCCGCATTGCCTCCAGATTAGCGATGGTCGTCGTGCCCTTGTTTAGTTTTTCCAACAACCGGGAACTGAGGGCTTCGACCCCAATCTGGACTTTATCGAGTCCCGCCCGTCGCATGGCCGCCAGGGTGTCGTGGTCGGTGGTGGCCCGAATCTCCCCAAACAGGGAAAAGTCATGCCCGGTTGCCGCCAGGGCATTGAAAATCTCACGGGTTGTCTTTACGGGCAGGGCATTGTCCATGAAGGCGAAATTCACCAGCTGGTGCCTGTCCTTCAGGCTCTCCAGTTCGGCCACGATCTGCGCCGGCGCCTTTGTACGGTAACCGCGCCACTGGGTATTGAGGTTGCAGAAAGCGCAGCCCCGCCCGCCCTGGGTAGATCGTTTCTGCCACCAGCATCCCCGGGACATTTCCGCCGGTAGGACAGGGAAGAATCGATTTTCCGGCGCCAGTTGACGGAGCTCGTTAAAATAGGCGTCATAATCTGGTACCGGCAGGGCTGCGAGGGTGTCCAGTTGATCGAACGTTACGCTTTTAGGGGGCCGTTTAGCGCCGGCTGCCAGAATCGCCCCGCTGTCTGCCACGTCGAGATCAAGACCGGCCTGCAGGTTGTTGACCAGGCTGGCCAGCGGCCTTTCCCCCTCGCCCTGGATCACCGCATCGATCCACTCAAAATGCTGGACGATCGCCTGTCCCGAAGCCCCGGCCACGCTCGAACCGCCGGCGATAATTCTAAGGGTTGGGCACCGGCGCTTGATCTCCCGGGCCATGTAAAGCGAGGCGGTCAGCTGACACAGGGATATGGTAAACCCGGTAAGCAGGTAGGTATCCCATTCAATAGCGGCAATAAAACGGTCAACGGCCCGGCCGGCCGTTTTTACCAGCTGGTCAAAATCTATCCGCCGCGCTTGCTTGTGGCGCCGGGCCTCCTTTTCGAAAAGCGCCCGGACCGCTGTTGTTTTTTCAGGATACAGCCGGGCCGCGAATACCGACTCAGCCAACCAGGTACGTTCGGAAACGGCGGCATAGGCCGTATACCCTACCTGGTCGGCAACCGGCAGGTAGAGATGGAAGGCATCCACCGTAAGACCCGGAACAGCCTGATGGAGGTAGGCCTTGAGGGTCCCCAGTTGAATGGAGGGCCGGTTATAGATTGGCCAGGGAGCGGCAATCAGGGCAATTTTCTGCAGGCGGTCTTGATTCATTGGTCCGTTCTCCCCCCGCCCCCTATCCGGTATGCCCGGCCCGCCCAGAGGCCACATGGGGTAGCCTCAAGACAGACCGGCGTATCAGGGCGCTCGGCACAAGCGACCCATCAGGCCTGGGCCGGCGACTCCGGGTCGGCTTCGGCATCCACGTGGAACATGGTAGCCCCCACCGGCGCGAAACTCAGGAAAAGTAGATTCATGATCGGAATCAGGAACCAGAGGCCGAAGCCGGTATGAAAGGCAAGGTGTTTTCCCAGATAGGCAAACCGGGTCTTAAACGGCATCATTCTGCGGGCCGGTACCAGGTCGGTGTTGTCCCAGGCCAGAAATACAGCCGCCGCAAGCGAAGAGATTACTGTCACGATCGGTCCCAGGGGTGTCAGCCAACCAATCAGCATGATGAACAGGGTAATCACGATGGGAATGATCGCTCGCGGGGTCTCCTGCTTGATGAGAAAAAAAAGCTGGGTAAATATGGGCATCGCCGTGGGTTCTTCCACTTTGCCGGTCAGGCGCCTTTCCGTGAAACGGCTCATGAGGTCCATGATAAATACACTGAACAGGATCTGGGTAATAATATAGGAGACGATCGTGGATACGCCGATGAGCAGCAAGGAGACCAGCCAGGAGACCAGGTGCCACAGCCAAACCACCCAGGCGCTCTCAGGTTTGGTCCACAGCATCGCCAGGATCTGTTCATGGTAGGCCAGAATCAATCCGGCACAAACCACTGTCACAATCGCGACCGCCGCAAAGCGCACCAATCCCAGGAAAAGAAGTTTTGGTGTCCGCAGCCCCATTTGCAGGCCGCGCCAGTTGTACGTCAGACCTTTGAAGAATCCCATCAACAACCTCCGCATGATGCCTATAAGTGATTTTAAAACCTCCCCTGGAACTCAAACACTGTGTTGGGCGCTCGTTTTAAACCCTCGAAATACTTTAGCATTTACCACGCAAGGCATTGGCTTCGCTGGCACCTCCGGTTTACGAACCACCATAAAGGAATAGATCAAGCGGGAAGTCCCGCAACGCGGGGCACCTCACGTCCGCCGCACCTTGAGCCCGATTGAAGGTTTTGAAATCGCTTCTAAGTTACTTTCCGTGGATGACATTAAGGGATTATCACTTGAATTGCAAACGGAGGCTCAGGAACCAGCCTGCAGCGCCTCGAGAACGGCCAGGTAATCCGTTGCCGCCATGGGACGGGGATTGCTGGGGTTACTGCCGTTTTTAACAGAATTTCCAGCCAGGATTTCAAAATCGGCCGGGTCGACGCCAAAGCTGGTAAACCTGGGCAAGCCGACATCACGGGCCAGCTGCTCGACAGCTGTAACCGCGTTCGCGGCCCCACGGGCTTCGTCCGCGGGGAGCAGGCCCATAGCCATCCCCACCCTGGCATACCGTGCCCGACACCAGTCCAGGTTGTAGCGCATCATGGCCGGCAGCACTACGGCATTGCAGACCCCATGGGGGGTGTCGTAGCGTCCCCCCAGGGCTTCGGCAATGCAGTGCACGGCAGCCACATCCGCATGGGAAAAGGCAATTCCGGCCAGGAGGCTGCCCATGAGCATACCGGCGCGGGCTTCCAGGTCCTGACCATTGTCAACCGCCGGCCGCAGATACCGGCTGATTAACTCAATCGCGTATAAAGCGGCGGCATCCGCCAGCGGCTCTGCTACCGTGGCCGTATACGCCTCGATAGCATGGGTCAGGGCATCCATACCCGTAGCCGCAGTCAGGGCCGCCGGCATGGAGATTGTCAACTCCGGATCAACCAGGGCCACGACCGGTCCTATGCGGGTATGCCGGATACTGAATTTGTAATTCTCCTGCGAATCCGTGATGACGGAGCTGAACGTGACTTCGCTGCCCGTGCCGGCCGTCGTGGGCACGGCTAACAGGGGCAACACCGCCTCCGTGACGTTGCGGCCCCTTTCGAAATCCCGGGGGACACCGTCGTGGGTGGCGCATATGGCCATGGCTTTGGCGCAATCGATCGGGCTGCCGCCGCCAATAGCGACCAGGCCGTCGGCCCCGAATTCGCGGGCCACCGTCGCGCCGGCTTCTACATTGTAATCTTTTGGATTGGCAGCGACCTCACTGAAGCATGCATAGGCGATTTCAGCTTGCTCCAGTTGAGCGCACACCGGGTCCACCAGCCCGGCTGCCTGTACGCCCGGATCGGTGACCAGCAGGACACGCTGCAAATTGAATTGGGTGAGAACTCGCGGCAATGTCCGGATAACCCCCGGGCCGTAATCGATCCGGGTCGGCAGCTCAAAGCCAAAACCTTGCAGCAGGTTCATGCAATCCTCCGGTACCTTATTTTGCCTCAGCCACGCTGCAACTGAATACTTGATTCTTTTATTTTCAATAGGCGATAATCTTCGCCCACCAGTGAAAAACCCTTGCGTGCAGCCGCGATGCTCAGTTTGTGCCGGTATTTCGTCTCTGGATCGAGAGCCGGTATGGTTACATCGATCAGGAAATGATCGGAGTCGAATTTCCCACGGTAGGTCAGCCAGATTCTGCCGACTTTGCGAGTCTTATCCGGGAGGAGAAAGAATTCATCCCAGGGCCAGGCGGCATCCATCCGCGACTGGGTTTCAGCCCGCGCCGCAGGTGCGGCATCGGTGTGAATATGACTGATCACGTAAAAAGTCCCCAAAACAAACAGCAACAATACAACCGTATACCCCAAAATACCCTTAAACTGTTTACCCATACTATTTTGCATCCCTTTTTCCTGTAAATGGGGTCTAAACCTCCCCAAGTTTTTGTTTGACCCGATACGCGAGCGCAATCCCTGCCGTTTGTTGGCGCAAAGCGTAAATCCCGCCTAGCGGGGCTTCAGGATGAGCACGCGCATCTAAAATAGAAACACTCCTTACTGGGAATGATCCCCGGCAGCTTGGTGCGGGGAGCGTTCAATGCAAAAAGGGTGTTTTGTATCAGAAAATCAAGATTTTTGCAAAGGGGCATCGCTCAGTGCTAAACACTTTGAAATAACACAACTTTTCGCCCCTCACATCCGGTAAGTATACACCTAAGCTTGTACTGGGCCAGTGAGAAAAGAAGGTGATGGCAGGGCTACTCATAAATGGCGGTCGAATCATCAAAATCGACCTCATCTTCAGGAGCCGCCGGGGCATTCCAATTGAATTCCAGGACCGTTTGCGGGCTGAACCGGATGTGGACCCCGTTTGTCAAGGGCATGCCGCCCAGGGAGACACGCTGATCGTCAACCTTCAGACCGTTGACGCTGCCCAGATCCCGGATATGGTAGGCGTCTTTCTCGAAGAATATTTCTGCGTGTTTCCGGGAAACGGACTTGTCCGGAATATCGATATCGTTTTTCGCGGTCCGCCCCACCCGGGTCGTGCCGCTGATCGTAAATACTTGTCCCGCTGGCAGGCCGTCGCACTCGATAACCGTCAAGGTAGCCTCGCCATCTGCTCCGGGAGAAGCCTCGACATCCGGCATGAACATGGTTTCATCGCCGTCGTCTTCCCACTGGGGGGCGGCCGGGAGCTCTGGAGATGGTTGCCGGACATCGGTTGAAGGCGCTGAGCCGCGCTTGCGCAAGGACCAACCCAGCAAAGCGGCAATCACCACCAAGGCAACGACAGCTGCGGCAATGAGGGCGGTGTTCATGCCGCTGTCGGTCGCCGACGGCGGTGTGGGTTGGGCTGGTATTGCAGTGGGCGCCGGGGGCGGCATTTTGACATTCACGGATATCTCGGCGGATACCGATTGACCATAGGTATCGATAACCTCGGCGCGGATGATATGTAAACCACCGGGCAATCCGCGCGTGTCAAATTGAAACGTCTTAAAAGGGGCGCTGGTTAATTCCTGCTTAAGAAGCGCATCCACGTAATACCGAACTTTTTTGATCGCATTGTCAGGGGCAACCGTCAGTTTCAAATCAACAGTCCCGCTGACCAGCCCTGTAAACCCGGGCTGTTTAAAAGTGACCGTGGGTGGTTTCAGGACCGGCAGGGGCGGTGACCAGAAACGTTTTTCGTCCTGGATAGTGGCCTGGTTGTGGCTGACTTTCAAGACAAGCGAATGTTCGCCGCTGGGGGTCCGGCTGTTATAATTCAATACGTACTGGTTCTTCAGTTGCCCGGCCAGGGCCCGAAAAAAGCCCCCTAAGTCATCCATGGAAGCTGCCTGAAGGTAGCGCCCTCCGGTAAAACTGGCCAGGCGGCCCAGTTCGCGTTCATCCACCCGGGGACCCGCTCCAATTGTATAGATCGGTACCCGAATGGTTTTGGTCGTGGCCGCGTCGATGACATCATTGGAGGTATAGCGGCTACAGGCTTGCTTGCCCTTCTCGTCGCGGCCATCCGTAAGCAGAATGATGGCGCGCCGCCCCCGGGGAATTTCGGCTGCTTTCTTTATGGCCTCGTAGGCCGTGTCATAGAGGCAGGTAGCGGCATTGGGTTTGGCGGCAATTTCTTGGACGGCATCGATTGCCGTTTGGTGGTTGGTAGAAAAATCTTTCCGTAATTGGGGTTCATTGTTGAACGTGTAAAGGGCGATCCGGTCGGAGGCACCCATCCTGGAAATGAATTCGATGGCCGCGCTTTTGGCCGCCTCCATGGAGGAGCGGCCCGATTTTCCGGTGGCCTGCATGGAACCGCTGGTATCGATCGCCAGGATAACGGACATGGCGTCCGTGGCCCTGGAAACAGACAGATCGCTGACCGGCCGGCCGTCCTCGATGACGTTAAAGGCGTCTTGGGATAATCCCGAAATCGTCTTGCCATCCGTATCGGAGACAGTCACATAAACACTGACCTTATTTGAACGCTGGTCAGCCGCCGTTGATGCTTCAATATAATTGAGGGTTACCTTTCCAAGGGATTGAGCCGCGGCAAGTGAGCACCACCAAAAGGTTCCCGCCAGGCAGATCAGCAGCGCAATACCGTGTTTATTCCTGGTATACTTTTCCTCCATGGCAGGCTTCTCCCTATTGAAAACGACCACGTCGCTTTCTGTGACTACATTTGCAAGGATAGATGACGTTGGGAACTTTAGCATCCGAAAGAGAAATTATAGAATAGGAAGATTCGAGTGTCAACCAAGGGAAGTGCGGCGACCTGGGGGGATTAACGCTGGTAATCGGAAAGCAACAATCGGTTGGCTAAGATGTTGTGAGGCCGGATACTTATTTCACCCTTGGCGTCTTTCGCAGTAGGTCGCGGAAAAACCGCTCGAGGACCGGGTTCAACTGCCCATATCCCGGATACCTTTGACCACATAGGCCTTCAAATTTGGCTCGACGTCCGCATGTTTGGTTTTGATGGATTTGGGAACCACATCTACGAAACCGAAGACCTGTTCAAACACCGGTTCGCTGATCACTATTTCACCCGGACCGGCCCCGTCACAAAAACGGGACGCTTTATTCACGGCGTCTCCTATAACGGTGTATTCGGTTCTCTGTTGGGAGCCGATAAACCCGTGGATGACTGCTCCGGAATGAATACTGATGCCTATTTCAAACACCGGCAGCCGTCGCGCCCGGCGCCCTTCGCCCAGCATACGAATGGCATTTTGCATTTCAAGGGCGGCGCGGACCGCTTTTTCCCATTGCTGGTCATCCGGTTCCGGGCTGCCGAAGACGGCCAGTACCGAATCGCCCACAAATTTATCCACCACCCCGTCGAACTCGAAGACAATCGGCACCAGGGCATCGAACATCTCGTTGATCATCCGCACAATCGCATCCGGGTCCATTTCCGCTGAGAGGGCGGTAAAGTTGCGCACATCGGATACCAGAATGGTCACCGGATCGACTTTTTCCCCCCCGATTTTCTCGCGACCGTACTTGCTGGCCAGTCTTTCCGCGGCTTTGGGGGGAAACTGTCGTAAGAAAGTCGACCGGATGCTGGTTTGCCGGTGGTCTTCCCGTGCCAATACCCTCAGCTTGATAAACTGGGCTACCTGGCCGGCCAGGACCTTCATCAGTTCAAGATCGGACTGAGAAAAGGCCGCGCGGATCAGATGATTGTCCACATATATGACCCCGAGCACCTCAGACCCACTTGTCAGCGGCACATAAATGGCAGACTGGACTTTGTAAAAGTAAGCACTGTGGGGCGTGGCGTCGGCAGTTGCATCTTCCTCCGGGATGGACCACAAAAACGCTTCTTTGTTTTCAAAAGCCTGTCTGACCCAGGTCATGCTGACCGAATGTTCCCCCTGGGGCCAATGCGCTTTGAGAAGCAGCTTGCCCCTTTCATCCGGCAGCAGGACTGCCCCGCGTGTGGCGTGGGGGATCAACTGGGGCAGTTTTGCTTCGAGCACCGGCATAAGGTCCGCCAGCGACTCAGCACCGCCAATTAAAGCGCTGAGTTCACTCAAGGCCTCTAGCGGTCCCAATTCCGGCAAAGAAGCGTGGTCAGGTTGCGCAAATGGAGGGACCACATAAGAACGTGTGGTGAGACTCTCCTCGGTACAGGAATCGACCGCTGATTGCATTTTGGATGGCTCGTCAGCCTGATCACGATCGGGCGGGGCATGAACCGGTTTTGGCTCCTGGATCGAGACCCCGGTTTGCCCACCCGCAGCCGTTTGCAACTGCGGCGTTATCTGGGGTGGGTCACTGGTCCCATCCAGGGCTACGGCAGCCGCACCATCGTCGGCCACGGACTCAACCGGCTGAACAATAGGCGCCTCGATATCAGCTTCGTCATCTGCCTCTGCGCTCAGCTGCCTGATTTCGCCTACTTCATCTTCCGTGTCCCTGATGACGGTGGCAAACTCTTCGTCTGCATCAGCCTCCTCGGTGACGACCGCTGGCCCCGTCTTAACATTCAAGCGGGTCCAGCCGATCCGAATCCGGTCCTCCTCAATGACCCGGGTCTTGCGGGCAACCAGGACGCCATTTACCCAGGTTCCGTTGGCGCTGTTGAGGTCTTCCACCCAGAATTGATTGTGCTCAAAGGTCAACCGGGCATGTTGATGGGAGATATATTCATCTGTATTGAAGGCGAGGTCCACCGGAGAATCGTCACAGGGGTTCCGGCCAAGAATGACGGCGTCGGCTTCCGTCTCAAATGTGGCCGTCTTCCCATCCGGGAGAGAATAGTGGATGATCATAACCACACCTTCAAGTTAAAGTTGTTTATGCCCGAGACTGCGATTATTGCATGCAGAAACAATAGGTTACCAACATAGAACTTGCTTGTCAAGCGCAAACAGCTGCTGCGGCTCGACGCCGCGTACCATCAGCGGCCTACCTTTTTGCTACCGCTTGCATGGTTTGACCAGCTTCCCGGAATCATGATATGTAAGTCATACTTGCTTAAGAATCGATGGCTCATCATGTTATCTTTCCAAATGGTTGTGCGCGCAAATTGACCACGAACGGGCTTTCTAAAGTTAACTGCATCGCGCAACAGATAACGATGGGCCGCACCCCGGATCTTATATTCAGCGAGAAAGCCACCAAAGGGAGTCACGCCTGCACATGACCTTGCAAGGCAGCATACAAACCGTATCGCTCTATGGTATCATTCAGCTGCTGTGCAATGAACAAAAGACGGGAATCCTGCGGGTATTCAGGGAAAAGGAAGAATATCAGATCTTTTACCTGGAAGGCGCCATCATTTATGCCATCAAGTCCAAGAAGGAGGCGCGGCTGGGAAGCCTGCTTATCGCCGACGGGCTGATTACCAAGGAAATTCTGGAGAATAGCCTGGAACTGGCTCGGGAACGCTGGCAGGCCATCGGCCGCATCCTGATAGATGAAGGCCACATCACGGTCAAGGATCTTGAAAAGTACATGTACCGCCAGGTCGAAGAGATCATCTACAACCTCTTCCTGTGGCCTGAGGGTGATTTCCAGTACCGGGATGCAAAGATCAACCTTTCCTGGATGGTGGTCGTCAAGCTCAACACCCTGGAGTTGCTGGTAGACGCCTTTCGTCGGGTGGATGAATACCGGAACCCGGCCAAGCCAGCCTATACGTAATGAATGAGGAAATAAATCATGATCGACAAGGCGTTTTTGGATAGCAACAATGAAATTATCAACCAGTTGATGCGCATCCCGGCTCTGAAATCTGTGGACGGCGATGATCTCAAGGATCTGATGGCCGCCAGCCAGACCAGGGCTTACAGTGCCGGTGATATTATATTTGAAGAAGGCACCATGGGTAAACTGATCTTCTACCTGATCTCCGGCAAGGTCAAGGTCATCAAAGATGACCACGAACTCATGACCCTGCAGAGGACCGGGGATGTGTTCGGCGAGATGGGCCCAATCGGCGACAAGGCCCGATCGGCCAGCGTGAAAGCCTTGAGCGAGGTAAAATGCGTCGAAATCGATCTGTCCGTTATCGACGGTAAAAACAGATCCGATACCCATATGTTCCGATATCTCATCTTCCGCGGCTTCGCCGAAATCCTGGCCGGGCGTCTGCGGTATACAACCGAACAGCTGTTATCGCTGCAAACGGAACTCGATCAATTGAAAAAGGATCGCTGAGCGGACGCGCCACGCCGCACCTCGTCTTCCCACTGCGGTTTGACCCCCTTTATCAAAACATGGTATGCAACTTACGACCGGCGGCCGGACCTCGTACCGGCCGCCGGTTATGTTCGTGTAAACATTCCTGGTCCAGAGGGCCAGTGTTAGAATTGCCATCGAAAGGGGCCACTTTGAGCAACGCAGGATTCAGGCTGATAGGCTATAGGCATTTAGACTGTAGGTAAACCTCGGGGTATAGCTTTTAGCAGTTAGCGCTTAGCGGTTAGCTATCCGTCTTTGCATATCAGCTAAGAGCTAATGGCTGATGGCTAACAGCCCCCATACATGATTTCCAATCATGGTGAGGAACTACCTCACAGACTTCAGCCTACAGCCTAAACAACCTGGGTACAATTATCCTAGCGCAGCCGAATGTCGTTGACCCGCCCCTGAGTAAGGTGTTTTAAAATCCGAATAAGTTCTAACCGAAAGTGATAAACATTATGAAAGTAGACGGCAACGAAATCAGACCGATCTGGCTGCATGAAAACCGCCGAACGGTACAGGTCATCGACCAGCGCTTGCTGCCCCATGAATTTGTAGTCGCGGATGTGCAGGATGTGGATGACACCATTACCATCATTCAAGAAATGTATGTTCGGGGGGCACCGCTGATCGGGGCCACTGGGGCCTGGGGGGTATACCTGGCCGTGCTGAATGCACCTGATAGCCACGCGGAAAACGCCTATCTTGATGCGGAGTGCGCCCGGCTGAAAGCGGCGCGTCCCACGGCCGTTAACCTTGAATGGGGTGTTGACCGTGTATTACAGGCTGTTTTAGCGGAAGCTGACATCGGTCAAAGGCCCGCGGCAGCAGCAGCTGAAGCTGCGGCCGTCACCGAAGAGGAAGCCGAAAACTGCCGCCTGATCGGGGTTCACGGCCTGCCGCTGATCGAAGAGATCAGCCGTCGGAAAAAGGGCAAAACCGTCAATATCCTCACCCACTGTAATGCCGGCTGGCTGGCCTGCATCGAGTGGGGCACAGCCACCGCCCCCATGTATGCGGCCTTTGACGCCGGCCTCGATATCCATGTCTGGGTGGATGAAACACGGCCTTTGAACCAGGGATCCCGGTTGACAGCCTGGGAATTGGGCAAATACGGGATCGACCACACCGTCATTGTCGACAATGCCGGTGGTCACCTCATGCAGCACGGGCAGGTAGACCTGGTCATCACCGGTACGGACCGCTCTACCTATACCGGCGATGTAGCCAACAAGATTGGCACGTATCTGAAAGCACTGGCTGCCAGAGACAACAACATCCCATTTTATGTGGCCCTGCCGTCCAGCACCTTTGACTGGACCCTGCGCGACGGGGTTCACGAAATTCCCATTGAAGACCGCAATCCGGATGAAATCCGCTTCATCCAGGGCCTAGCCGGCAAGGAGGTTGGTGAAGTTCTAGTGCCGCCGGCCGACAGCCCGGCCGGGAACCCTGCATTTGATGTCACCCCGGCGCGTCTGGTCACGGGCTTCATCACTGAACGAGGGGTATGCGGTGCAAGCGAAAAGGAGATTCTGGGACTGTTTCCAGAAAAGAAATCTGCCTAAAATTATAACCAAAGGGTACCTCTAATAATTAGGATTCTTGGTTGAGTTCAATGTAACGAAGATATCGAGCGAAAAGGCAATTATCAGAGGTGGCCTAAAGGCTGGCCAGCATGTTGACCCACATTGAGAAAAAAGTAATCGCCGCGATCCAGGGGGATATCGAAATATCCGCCCGCCCGTATGACCGGATAGCGGAACAGCTCGGTATCACTACCGAAGAACTGCTCGCGATTCTCGAGGGGCTGTGTGCCCGAGGTGTCATCCGACGCTTCGGAGCCACTCTGCGCCATCAGAAATCCGGCTTCTCGGCCAACGCCATGGTAGCCTGGCAGGTGCCGGAGGACAGAATCGAGGAAGTCGGCAGCACCCTGGCTGACTTTATCCAGGTATCGCACTGTTATCGCCGTAACTCGCAAGAGCGCTGGCCCTATAATTTGTACACCATGATCCATGCCACCAGCGAAACGGAATGTCACCAGATTGCCGCGGATATGGCCGCCAAAGCCCAAGTAAACACCTATTCGCTTCTATTCAGCCGCCGAGAGTTGAAAAAAACCTCCATGGCCTATTTTGCAGAATTGAAATGATACCCGATCCATCCGGAGCCGCCAGCGACGGGGCCCGCATTCTGCTCGTCAATCCCTGGATTCATGATTTTGCCGCCTATGATGTCTGGGCGCAGCCACTGGGACTACTCACCCTGGGCGCCATCCTGCGTCAACACGCATACCGCGTAACGTACATCGATTGCCTGGACCGCTTTCACCCCAAAGCCCCGCAAAGCGACCCTTGCCAGCGCCACGGGCGCGGGCCTTACCATAAAGTGCCGTTGCCCAAACCAACCGGACTGGAGGATATCCCGCGCACTTACTCACGCTACGGTATCGAGCCGGATTGGCTCCGGCAGGATTTGCGCGCGACATCAAAACCGGATCTGATCCTGGTGACGTCCCTGATGACCTACTGGTATCCCGGCGTTATCGCAACGATAGCGGAACTGAAAAGGGCCTTTCCAGACGTCCCGATAGTGCTCGGGGGCATTTATGCCACCCTGTACCCGGACCACGCGGCCAAATTTTCCGGAGCGGACGGCCTCCTCACCGGACCGGGGGAAAGCCGTATTCTGGAATTGGCGGCAGAGCACACCGGCCAGGCCGTCCCATCCCGTTTCGACCCGGACAACCTGGATACGTATCCCTATCCGGCCTTCGACCTGCAAACCAAGATCGGCTATATCCCGCTCCAGACTTCCCGGGGTTGCCCGTTCAAATGCGCCTACTGCGCCTCCGGATTTCTCAATCCCCGGCAGCTTCGCCGCAGTCCGCAAACAGTTGTCCGGGAAATCGTGCATTGGCATCGTCACTGGGGTGTACGCGATTTCGCCTTTTACGACGACGCCCTGCTTATGGAGGCCGGACAGCATGCCATCCCGTTGCTGGAGGGCATCGTGGACACCGGCCTGGCGTTACGATTTCACACACCGAATGCCCTGCATATCCGCAATATCAACGCTGAGACTGCCGGTTTGATGTTCAAGGCCGGTTTTACCACCCTGCGGTTGGGCCTGGAAACCACCGCCTTCGATCAACGCGACCAGTTGGACTGGAAAGTAACCGAAACCGAATTCAAGCGGGCGGTTGATTGCCTGAAACGAGCTGGCTTCAGCGCCGATCAGATCGGGGCCTACCTGCTGGTAGGCCTGCCGAACCAGGATGATGCCGCTATCGAGGCGTCGATCCAGACCGTATTGGCCAGCGGTATTACGCCTATTCCCGCTTACTACTCACCCATGCCCCATACCCCCCTATGGAAATCAGCGCTGTCCGCATCGCGCTACGACCTCGCCGCGGATCCAGTTTTCACCAATAACGCCATCTTCCCCTGCCGCCGGGAAGGCTTTTCCTGGACGATGATTACGCGGATGAAAGACCTGGCGCATTCGGGAAAGTCCTCTTAATCCCAGGTATTAAATGCCGGAGCCAGGCTCCGTTCAATACAACGGGCCGTCATTGAGATCGGTTTCAAAAAGAAGAACGCTGGCGGAAAGCGGTGCACTCCGACATTCGAAAACCGATTTCGATCCCGATTCCGATATAGATTTTAAGATCTGGACACCCCCTCTAAAAAACGATAAATGGACAGGTTATTATGGATACCGACTCCAACAAGATGAAGCCGGCGCGAACCGGCGTGGGAAACCATATCCTGACCTATGGCCGGATGATCAAATTCAGCCACACAATTTTTGCGCTGCCCTTCGCTCTGGCGGCCGTTGTGCTGGCCAACCGTCAGGTACCCATCACCTTCTATAACCTGTTCTGGATCCTGATTGCCATGGTCGCCGCTCGCTCGGCCGCCATGGGGTTTAACCGGATCGTGGATGCCAGGATCGATGCCCGCAACCCACGCACCGCCATGCGTGAAATACCTGCCGGCAAATTAAGTTTGAAAGCGGCGGTCATATTCGTAGCCGTATCGGCCGGGGTGTTCATCGTGGCCGCTGCCATGCTGGGCAAACTTTGCCTGGTTCTGTCCGTCCCGGTCCTGGCCATACTCTGTCTGTACTCTTATACCAAACGGTTTACCTGGCTGGCCCACCTGTACCTGGGGTTTGCCATCTCCCTGGCCCCACTGGGTGCCTGGATTGCCTTGACCAACAGCTTTTATAGCCCCATCTTACTTCTCAGCCTGGCTTTGCTCACATATATCGCGGAATTTGATATTCTCTATGCTTGCCAGGATACCGGGTTCGACCGGCAGGAAGGCTTGTTTTCCATCCCCGCCCGGTTCGGGATCCACAAGGCCCTGCTCATAGCGCGGGCCATTCACCTGCTGGCCTGGGGCTTTTTGTTGGGCGTTGGCCTAGCGTTTGATCTGGGACTGGTATACTACGGAACCACGCTTTGTATCGGCGCGCTGCTCATTATTGAACACCGTCTGGTCAATCCGGAGGATTTAAGTAAAATCGACATTGCCTTTTTTAATGTGAACAGCACTATTTCGGTCGTTTTGTTTCTGGGAATTTTGGTAGATGAAATAATTGGCCTGGGGAAACTATAAAAAATGAAAACCGCCTATCCGAACCTGGATAATTTTCTCAAGACGCTCAAAGCCAGCGGTGAACTTAAGATTATAACCGCGCCGGTATCGCCCTTTTTGGATATCAGTCGCTATACGGACGAGGAATCCAAGAAACCGGATGGCGGTCAGGCGCTTTACTTTCAAGATGTAACCGGCTACCGTTTTCCGGTCGCAACTAATATCTTCGGCAGCCCGCTACGCATCTGCCTGGCCCTGGGGGTGAGCGATCTGGATGAATTGGCCGACCGGGTGCGGGAATACATCGATTTCAACCCGCCGGGCAGCCTGAAAGAAGCCCTGAATATCATTCCCATGGCCATCACGGCCACCAAGTTCATCCCCCGAACCTTCAAAGGGAAACAAGCCCCCTGCCAGGAGGTGGTGCACACCGGCGCGGGTGTGGACTTGCGCCAGCTGCCCGTCCTGCATTGCTGGCCCAAGGATGGCGGCCCCTTCGTCACGTTGCCTCTAGTGTTCACCCGCAGCCTGGAAACCGGTAAACGCAATGTCGGCATGTACCGGCTGCAGATATTCGACCGCAACACCACGGGGATGCACTGGCACATCCACAAGGATGGATCCCATTACTACAGCGAATACGTGGCGGCCAACCAGCGCATGCCTGTGTCTGTGGCCATCGGCGCTGATCCGGCGACTACTTACGCGGCAACAGCCCCCCTGCCCCGCGGTATTGACGAAATGCTCCTGGCTGGGTTCATCCGCAAAAAACCGGTTCGCATGGTCAAGTGCCTGACCAATGATTTAGAAGTGCCGGCCGAGGCGGAATTCGTGCTGGAAGGGTATGTGGACCCCGGCGAAATGCGGCTGGAGGGCCCTTTTGGCGATCACACCGGATATTACTCCCTGGCGGACGATTACCCGGTGTTTCATGTAACGGCGGTCACACACCGTAAAAACCCGGTCTACAGTGCCACCCTGGTAGGCCCGCCGCCCATGGAAGACTGCTACCTGGCCAAAGCCACGGAACGATTGTTTCTGCCCATGTTGCAAACCGTCTTTCCCGAAATCGTCGACTACTGGTTTCCCTGGGAGGGCGTTTTTCACAACATCGTCATCATCGCCCTGGACAAAGGCTACGCCTGTCATGCGCCGCGTATCATGAGCGGGCTGTGGGGCCAGGGCCAGATGAGTTTCTGCAAGGCCATTGTCATTGTGGATAAAACGGTCAATCCGCAGGATCCCGCCGCAGTGCTGGCCGAACTGGTTTCGAAGCTGGACCTGGAAACCGATGTGACCCTCTCCAAAGGGGTCCTTGATGTCCTGGACCACTCCTCCCCCAACGTAAATTTCGGTAACAAAATCGGAATCGATCTCACCACCCGGGTAGGGGATGAACCACCGCGGCAGCTGCAGCGCGCTGCAGGCTCGGCGCCGGAGGGCGCGGAATTGATGAAGGCGGCCCGGCAAGCCTGCCCGGCTGTGACCGGATGCCGCCCCCTGCTGGCCGACCGGCAGGTCCCGCACGGCGGCCACCGGGTGCTGGCGGTGAATATAGACAAGGCCGCCCACGGCAGCGGGCAGGATATCGCCGCCGCCCTCTTGGCATCACCGGGTCTGGCGGCCTACTCATTGTTTTTGATGTTCGATGCCGCTATAGACCTGGACAATCCGTCGCTTATGCTCTGGAAGCTCTTCAACAATACCGATCCCGGCCGCGACCTGCTGATGCGTGACGGCCGGGCCGCCATAGATGCCGCCACAAAAGGCCCCGCAGATGGTCATAACCGGGAGTGGCCTGAAGAATTGACTCTGGATGTAGACTAACCGGACCTCATGTTACCCAATCACGAAAGTCTGCCGGCCGATACCAAAAAGCACATACCATCCGACTGGGGTTCTTCCATCCGCAGTATGTTCGGCCAGATCGCCGGGCGCTATGATCTGATGAATACTCTGATGACCTTTGGGCAGGACCGGGTATGGCGTCACTGTGTCGTCCGGGAAGCCCGCCTGCCCCACGGTGGTCGGCTATTGGATGCCGGTGCCGGCACCGGCAGTATCGCCCTGGAGGCCGGTGCGCAGAATCCCACTGTGGACATTACCGCTTCCGACTTTACCCTGGCTATGATGCTGGTGGGGCGGCTTCGTACAGGAGGCGACCGCATCAAATGGTGTGCCGCGGACGCCCAGGACCTACCGTTTGCCGAAAACCACTTCGATGCCGTCACCTCCGGTTACCTCATCCGCAACGTCGCAGATTCGCAACGGGCCTTTGCGGAACAATACCGGGTCTTGAAGCCGGGCGGCCGGGTGGTCTGCCTGGACACGTCGCCCCCGGCAGAGGGGCCCCTGAAACCACTGATTCTCTTTTTCTTGAAATTGGTGATTCCCTTCCTGGGCCAGATCATCTCCGGCAATCGATCCGCTTACACCTACCTGCCAGAGTCTACGGAGGCCTTCATGACGCCGGGTGAACTGGCAGCCGGCCTGATTGCAGCAGGGTTTGAGGACGTGCGCTACCGCCAGTTCATGCTCGGAACCATGGCAGTCCACGTGGGCACAAAGCCTGGGGGTTAGCAGCTTTTACTCTCCCACAGGCTGTGCGGTCATAAAGTTACCAAGCGACCGCCTTGGCCTGGAGGTTGGAAGCTTTCACCTAAAATTTGCACTTTCTTGAAAATTGTAATAAAAAAAAATTATTTTCGCTCCCAGACAGGAAAAAAGCCATATGCCCGTCACTATTGAACCTTCTGACATTGAAGAACTCACCTGTATCACCTTGGTCGGGGCGGTTACCTTTCCGGAATTCATCAAAGCCTTGAATGCCTACGGCGCCATGGGTCCCACGCGGCTGGAGCTCTATGATGCTCGCAAACTAAGTGGTGAACGTTTTTCGGCCGATGACATTGACCTTTTGATCGATTATTTCCGGCAGCATCCCAATCGGCGTCCCGCGCAAGGAAAAACCGCCGTTGTCATCTCGCAAACCGTGGATTTGGGCCTGTCCCGCATGGTTTCCATTCTCTCCAAGGGGGTTGTAAATTTTGAGATAGAGACATTTGAATCAATTCCAGAGGCTATGGACTGGTTGACCGAATAGTAAAAACCGTTTCCCAATCCGGGATAATCCAGCGTGGTTTATCAGCAGGGTAGGTGAAACTTAGAGCGTATACTGGGACAACCTGGAGGAAGGCCCTGATTAGAGCGCGGATTGTATTTCTGGATTCTGGAACCGGTTTGACAATACCGGGATGATTTCAAGAAAGGGGGCTGAAATTATCCCGGTATTGTTGTTTTAGTTAACTTGCTTATTTCTACCAGCAGCCACCGCCATAACCAGGGCCCCGGCCCCAGCCGCGGCCGCGCCCCATCCCACCACCGGCACGGTAATTGTCGGGCAGCAGTTTCTTCATTTCCAACCGATGATCCAGCCGTTTCTGATCAAATTCCGTCTGGTGCCTGGAAAGCTCTTTTTGCAGGTCGGACAATTTACCGCGATCGGGATCTTCCTTGGCCTTTTCCGCTTTCATCTCCAGACGGGTCTGGTAGATGGAACGACGCAGTTTTTCGGTATCCTTGAAGAATGCCTCTCGTTGGGTTTCAAGTTTCTGGGCTTCTTCTTCGCTTAGATTGCCCCAACTGCGGTTGCCGCGGCCATACCGGCCAGCGTCCTCATCACCGTATCCCGGGCCCATCATATGGTAGCCGGGACCCATGTGATAGCCACCACCACGATGGTGGCGTCCCCACCCCCAGCCGCCATCAGCGAATGCATAGGCTGAGAATAGAAGCATGGCTGTAACTGCGATTCCTGTGACAAAAAATCCCTTTTTCATGTCTTATCTCCTTTTCTTAGTAAGTGGTTTCAGGTTCAATATCCGTTGTTTCTAAATCTGTTTTCATAAAGAGCAAGGCATATGCCAACTAATTGGACCCAATCCTAACATTTTGTATATACTCTACATATTCACATATCACACCGCCTGAAGAGGCGTATGGAAAAAATGAGTTGCCTAGGAAGCGATCATAGTGGGTACTTTTTACCCAGACCGGTCTAAATTAGGGTACCCAACCGGGTAATTAATACCCACCCTGGGCTGAAGAACGCTCAATGTGATATTGCAGCTTCTTCGATGACAGCTATGAAGCCCTGATTTCACGGGCAAGCGGTCCGCAATATAACTTTCTTAAATAATTGGCATATTGATTGCTATCTAAGGATGGAATGAAAACGAACGGAGTATTGAAAAAAATTGTGACCACAGTTCCACCCTGGGGGTTGATAGGCGCCGCCCTCATCCTGTTGCCGCTGCTCGCCTTTGTAACCTTTGAAGACATCAATCGCCAAAATGCGGCCAGCCGACGGCAATTATTGGCCAAGGGGGCTGCCCTGATACGGTCATTCGAGGCCGGGACCAGAGCGGGCATGATGATGCGCCAGTGGGGCAATCGCCACCTCCAGCGCTTGCTGATGGAAACAGCGCGACAGCCTGATATTATCTACTTGATGGTTACCGATAACATGGGCCGGATCATTGCCCACAGCAGTCCCGACCGAATCAAAGGACATCACGGTGCAGACCTTGATCTCAAACGGGTATTGGACGCTCCTACCGAGATCTACCGCATCATCGAAACAGGGGCCGGCTCAAAAAATATATTTGAAATATATCGAAAATTCAGGCCGGCCCGGGGGCCCGGGGGGATGAGGGGGCGTCACCACATGATGATGAGACCCTTTGAAGAAGAACACCAGGGCGATTTGATAATTTTTGTTGGTCTCGATATGACCGAAGTGGAAAAAACCCTGGCAGCTGATACGCGCCATAGTCTGTTTATGGCCGCGATTTTGTTGCTCGTCGGCTTTGCCGGGGTAACCTTGCTGTTTATGACCCATACATATCGGGTCACCCGGGCGTCTCTCAAACGCATCGAATCATTTTCCGACAGCCTGGTCGACAATTTACCGGTTGGGCTCATTTCCATTGGGGCTGACAACCGGATAGCTTCTATAAATCCGGAGGCCGGCAGGCTCTTCAAGCTAAAATCAAAACAGCTTATCGGTCGCTCGGCTATGGGCGTATTGCCGCCCCAACTTGTCGAAACCTTAACTGCCCTGGAAGTCTCACAAAACGAAATTGAGCGCGAAGTGGATTGTCGCATCGAAACTGCGGACAGGATCACCATTGGATTGAACGCCTCAGCCTGGCATGATCGCGAAGGGACATTCATGGGCAAGATCTTGTTAATTAGAGACCTTTCCGAAATCCGGGCCCTGCGCAAGGAAATCGCACGCAGCCAGCGACTGGCCTCCCTTGGCAGTTTGGCGGCTGGCGTTGCCCATGAAATCCGCAACCCCCTGAGCTCCATCAAAGGTTTTGCAATCTATTTCAAGGAACGAGATGTAGATAATCCCAAGGATACTGAAACTGCCGCCATCATGATCAATGAAGTCGAACGCTTGAATCGGGTCGTGGGTCAGCTGTTGGAACTTGCCCGACCGGTGGAATTGGAACGCAAGACAATCAGTCTGGATACAATACTGAAAAACTCACTCGCATTGATCGCTTCTCAAGCGGCTGAAAAAAACCTCCTGGTCAAATACGATGCAGTTGATGCCAGTTTGTCCATTTTTGCAGATCCCGACAAAATCAATCAGATCCTCCTGAATCTTTATCTGAATGCAATCGATGCCATGGCGTCAGACCTCGGCACTATGACCGTCTCTGCACAGGCAACAATTAAGGAACCCGGCGTTCTGATTACTGTCACGGATAATGGCGGGGGGATACAAAAAGAAGATCTGCCCCATGTTTTTGACCCTTATTTTACTGGCAAATCAACCGGCACCGGTTTAGGCCTGGCCATCGTCCACAACATTATAGAAGCCCACGGTGGAACCGTTTCCGTTACCAGCGATCCAGGATCGGAAACAACCTTCACCCTGTTTTTTCCAGAAAAATATGAAGGCGCAGTCGATGACTAATTCGCATACTATCCTGGTGGTCGATGACGATGATGCCCACCGTACGATGCTGAAAACCCTAATTGGCGGTTGGGGCTATGCTATCTCACAAGCTAATGATGGCTCGGTGGCAATCGAGATGGTGAGCCAGCAGCCTTTTGACCTGATCCTGATGGATATTCGCATGCTAAAGGTTTCCGGCCTGGAAGCCCTGGAACAGATCAAGCAGATCAATCCGGCCATTCCGGTCATTATCATGACCGCGTATTCCTCCATAGACACAGCTGTTGAGGCTATCAAAAAAGGGGCTTACGACTACCTCACCAAACCCTTGGATTTTGACCGCTTGAGATTGATCATGGATAGGGCTATGGAGCATGTCAGCCTGAAAGTTGAAAACCTGAAACTAAAATCCGAAATAGACTCGCGTTTTGACCGACAACAGATCATCGGCAACGGACCGGCTATGACCGCTCTGCTGGAAACCGTTTCCCAGGTGGCGCCCTCTGAGGCAACTGTACTGATTACCGGGCAATCGGGAACCGGGAAAGAACTGATCGCCGGTGCTATCCACCACAACAGCCCCCGCCGCGATGGACCTTTCGTGAAAATCAACTGCGCGGCCATATCGGAGAATCTGCTGGAGTCGGAAATGTTCGGCCACGAAAAAGGGGCGTTTACCGGAGCCAACCGGCGTAAGGAGGGTCGTTTTGTTCAGGCAGATAATGGCAGTTTATTTCTCGACGAAGTCAGCGAGATGCCCCTGGGAATGCAGGTCAAGCTGCTCCGGGTCCTGCAGGAGAGGGAACTCACCCGGGTGGGTGGTGAAGCGGTGCTTAAAGTCGACGTGCGGGTCATAGCCGCCACCAACCGAAATCTCGAGGAGATGGTCACCGCCGGTGAATTTCGCCAAGACCTTTACTACCGGTTGAACGTAGTGGAGCTGAATGTCCCCGAGTTGGCCCATCGTCGGGAAGATATACCCCTTCTGGCCCAGACTTTCCTGAGCAGCTTTGCCGAAAAGAACCATAAACGGATAAAGGGCTTCACGCCCCAGGCTATGGATGTTCTGGTGCGGTATGACTGGCCGGGTAATGTCAGGGAATTAATGAACGCGGTCGAACGGGCGGTTGTCCTCGCCCGGGAAACCTATCTGGATACCGGCGACCTGCCGTTTAAGAGCCAGGCTGCGGGAGAAGCAGCCGCGGCGGCTGGCCCACCACCGTTCATACCTGAAAATCTGCCCCTGGAAGAGGTGGAAAAGGTGACCATTCTGCAGACCCTCAAATCCGTCGGCGGCAACAAGAGTGAAGCCGCCCGGCGGTTGGGCATCACTCGTAAAACCCTGCATAAGAAACTGAAAAAGTACGGAGCGATGTGAAGTGATGGAACCCAAAGCGACCGCTTGCGCCCGCGTACTCGCCCTTGAAATTGAACGGCGGCTGGCCGATGGTATTGCCATGGGTCCGGAATCCCGGCATTTTCTCTCTTCAACGTTTTCCATTGAAAGCCCCGCGGAACTGGGCGCCCTGTTGAAAGAACCAGATATCAGCGATGCCCAGTCCCTCCTCGAATTACTGTTCACTCCGGATGAAGCCGCCCGGACCGACTTGGAGATGGTTATAGAGAAACACAGCTGCTCGGCTGAAGACCAACAGCGCATAGTGGCTGCTCTTAACCGGAAGAACCTGGCCGTTCCCATCAATTTTTCAGAACAAGAAGGCGCACTGCTCGTTGGTCTTACAAAAGATCTTTTGGAAACCTATGTACGCGGATTGAACATCACCGTGCGATTGCCGACACTTCTCATAGAAGCCATCGAGCGGAAAATGGTCCCTCAGGCGGGTGCTCGGATCAAGGCTATCCTGCGGCATGCGCCGTTGGAACTGACCGACCCAATCTGTTCTTTTTTCGTCAAGTTGGTTGAATGTTCGAACCGTTCCGCAGAGTCTATCCAGGCAGACCTCGAACTATGCTTGGCCATTTTTGCGGAACAGCCCGCCGTCAAACACCTGTTTGACCTTTTTATGGCTAAAAAACGCCGTTTGCTGCAGCAACTTCAACTGGCCGCCAGATTCGAAAAACAGCTGGCTGCAGATAATATGGAGACCCTGATGTTGAAAGGTGTCCGGATACCACACATAGACCAGGATGAAGCCCGCCGGTCAATTGCCCGTATCGATGACATCTGTCTGACCGTTTTCGAAATAACGGACCCCCAGTTGCAAACCCCGACGGATGTAGAACGGGGCAACTTCAGCGACCGCGACGATCTGGAGAAAGCGTTTAGAATCCTGTCCTAGACACGCTGAGCAAATTCCCGCTGTTCCAGCGTGGATGGAAATTGTCTGAACGCCGGCCGCTACAGGCCAACTGCGAAAATGCAAAAAGATACCCCAATTGTCACCGCTGCCAAAACAGCCGAATCGATCAAGATAACCGCGATATGTTGTTTAAATAGCTGCATCCCGCCTCCCTATCTGAGCATATCGATGTCGATCTTACGGCCACAGCCGAAGCAGCGTTTGATATGCCGGCCGTAACGATCTTCCCTGGTCCAGAAAACCGCCTGGCAATCCTGAGGCCCCAGGTTGTACTCCACCCAGATGGAACATCCGCAAACACAAAATCTCTTTTGCATGATCATTTCCTTTCTATTTTGTATTTAATAAACAAGTTTGTTTATAATTATAAACATATCGGTCAAAAAAAATCGCCGAACATTGGTTAGCGCCTTTTCGGTGAAATAAACACCGCTTCGACAGAAGATTTGATGAATACTCTAGGAACTGTTTTAAGGGTGCTCAGAGGTTCAAGATCAAGGCGGATCGTCTTGATCAACCGGAGGAATACTGACAGTATTTCGAGGATTGAGCAAGACGAGCAAACGCAGAAATTGAGCCTCTGAGCACCCTTAAAACAGTTCCTCAGTGGAGTTCCCTGCAGGCCCAAATGACCTTGCCTATGATCCGTACACCGCCCATCTCCTCCCGCTCCAGACTGATCGGCGCGTAGCGGGTATTGTCACTGAGCAACACCAGGCTGTTCGGATGCTTCTCGATTCTTTTGACCATGATGGTGTCATCGATACCCACGGCATAAACCGCGCCGGCGATAATATCCGTGCGGGCTTGGTCGATCAGCACCGTATCACCATCCTTCAGTTCCGGTTCCATACTGTTGCCGAACACGTCCAGCAGCACCATCTTATCCGCGCTGCCCTTGCCTGCCAACCACGCTTGCCGAAAAGAGTAATAGCCTTCCACCCCTTCCTCGACCTCAAATGAACCGCCGCCCGCGCAGAGCCGCGCCTGTACTTTGGGGACATACGCAAAGGCATCATCATCGCGGTGGCTCTTCAAAAAAACGGAACCGTTGCCACTTTCAAGCCAATCAGGGTTCAATCCGAATTTCCGGAACAATCCCAACATCCATTTGTCCGGCACCGCTCCCTTTTTGCGCGCTTGGGTAATGGCCGAACGATTGATCCCCAATGCAGCGGCCAGTTCGATCTGGGATTCGATCCCGGTGGCGGTAAATACCCTTTCAAGAAAATCATCGAATTGCAGCGGCATGGAGCCTCACTTTGGTGATGCCTGATGGTTGGATGAAATCGTTTAGATATTTTATAAACGATTTGTTTATAAAATGCAACAAATATTTCAATTATCCGGATTAAGTCCTTATTGGGCGATTAACCGCGATAGAAGAATTGACTAATCGGCTGCACTGTAAGCCGCCGGATCGAAGGGAGATCCAGCCGGAAAGGCACGCCCGCCCAATTCACGGTCCAGCATCAACAAGGCCGCTTTGGCATCACCCACCATTTCAACTTCTTCGGCGATTTTACTGCTGGTGGCCTCTTCCTCGATCTGTTCCTCGGTAAACCAGGCGAGGATCGGCTCGGATTGATAATCCTTTTCCTCGCGGGCGATGGTGGTTAGGTCATTGATTCGGGAGGTAATAAGCTGCTCGTGGGCATAGGCCTCCTGCCAGGCTTCCAGCGGAGCGTTCCAGCGGGTCTTGATCTGTTCCAGGTCCTGGAGGGTTACCTCGCCTCCGCGGTCCAGAACATGCTCCATGAATTTCATGGCATGGATGGTTTCCTCGTGCGCCTGGCAGCGCATCCAGTGGGCCATACCGTCCAGGTTGATGGAATGGAAATAAGCGGCCATTGAAAGATATAGATAGGATGATTCAAGCTCGTATTTAATCTGGTTGTTGATCGCCTGGTTCAATCTTTCCGGAATCATGGTGTACTCCTTTTTTATTTGGTTTGACGTCTTGTGAACGTTTGTCTGCAACCAATTTAATGCCTATCCGGATCAATTCAAGCCGATGTTGTTCTTTTTCAGCCACTTTCCCATTCGAATCAACGCGCTACCGACTCAGGGCGGCATCCCGCCTGCAGCGATAAATTGACAGGCTGCTGTAAAGGTCCTAAATTCATTAGTTAGGTCTGCCAAAAAATAGAGGCCATTTCAAAAATAGGATTTTGGTTCAAGGTCAAGGCGGCCGTGAGGTTCCTACCGGAGGCATACTCAAGTATCTCGAGGATAGGAACCAAGCGTCCAACGAAGAGATTGGTCCAAAAGACATTTTTGAGATAGCCTCTACACGCGTTCTACATGGGGGCACCATGAAAACTGCTAAAGAGATGGTTCAGGAAAAAGGTGGCGACATTGTCTGCGTACCGGTCGGGACGACGGTATTCGAAGCACTTCAGGAGATGTGCAGCCATAAGGTTGGCGCGATTCTGGTCCTCCGTGATGATGCCGTGGCCGGTATCTGGACCGAGCGGGACCTCTTGATTCATATCGTAGAACCCGATTTCGATCCCAAAACGGCCCTGATCGAAAACTATATGACGGCCGATTTGGTCTATGCCCAACATGGTGAAACCCTCTATAACCTCATGGATAAATTCCTGGGGCTTCGCATTCGTCACCTGCCGATCAAAGAGGAAGGCAGCTTTATCGGCCTGCTATCGTCCGGTGATGTCATGAAGGCAGCCCTTAGTGCCAAAAATGCCGAACTGGAAAAACTCAATGCCATGATTGGGTGGGAATACTACGAAAACTGGCGTTGGGATCCGGACAAATCCTAGCAGTTACCTGCACGAAAAAACGCCCGGCCTAATTATATGAAGACGCAATTACCCGCCATACCAGTACGTCGGGAGCGCTTGCTTAAAGCTGGTGTTGTATTGGTCTCGTTAGCGCTACTGCTGATCGGTGCGCTGAGCATCGCATTTCTGTTTGAATCGCCGTCGATCAAATATAAAATCGGTTTTGACAAAACCCTGCTGCGAACCGGCAAACTTTTGGGATTGGCGGCAACGACCCTGCTACTCGTGCAGTTGCTGCTTGGCGCCCGGTTGAAAGCATTGGACCGCATATTCACCCTGCCGCGGGTTTGGGCCTGGCACCGGACAAATGGGTACCTCATTGCCATTCTGGCGCTGCTGCACCCGGTTTTCATCATGTGGCCGGAAGATTTTACCCTGCCCCCATTGGAACTCGAATACTGGCCCCAGGCCGTCGGTCTGTTGCTGCTGATCCTTATCTGCTGCCAGGTGGCAGCCTCCCGGTGGCGTCAAAAGCTGGGCATTGTATTTCAGCGCTGGCGGCAGATACACGGTTACGTGGGCGGCTTGGTCATTTTGCTGCTGGTTTTACACATCCTCTTTGTCAGCGAAACTTTTGAAGAAGGCCTGCCACGGGTTGCCCTGCTCACAGTGACCGGGATTGGTTTGCTGGTTATGATCGCTGCAAGGGTAAAGCGGTGGCAGGCGACAAAAAAGCGTTATGAGGTGATCGCAGTTAATCCGGAAAACAAGGACGTTACCACTCTGGAACTGGGCACAGGGGATCAGAACGGATTTCCTTTTTTACCCGGGCAGTTCGTCTTCATAACGCCGACCTCGGAGGATATTTCGAATGAAGCGCATCCATTTACCATTAGTTCGTCCCCCACACGAATGGACCGGCTGACCTTCACCATCAAAGACAGCGGTGATTGGACGTCTCAGGTACAACATATCCGCCCGGGAGATCGTGTCTCCCTGGACGGTCCCTTTGGCCTTTTCAGCCACCTTATCAATCCCCCGCAGCAACCGCTGGTCATGATTGCCGGGGGGATCGGCATTACCCCTATGTTGAGCATGCTGCGCTACCTGCATGCCACCGGAGATGATCGCCGCATGTGGCTGCTGTGGAGCAACCGGACCGGGGCTGATCGGGTCTGCCTGGATGAACTGGAAAGCATCTCCCGGAATTTGACAGGCTTGACTATGGTTCATACCTTTACCGCAGAAAAAATCGAAGGGGCGGAATTCGGCCGCATGGACCGATCCAAGCTTCAGGCCCTTCTCAGCGAAGTAGACCGCTCGGCAGCGGTATTCATCTGCGGCCCGCCCCAAATGATGACCCAGATTACCCGGGATATGCGGGCAATCGGGTTCCAGCGCCGGTCAATCCATACCGAGCGTTTCAGCGTCTAAAACTGCAAACAAAAAACAAACTGACCTACCATGCACCCAATAGGGAGGTGGCATTATGAATAAGCATTTAAAAGCAATGGTCCTGTCATTCGTACTGCTCTTTATAACCGGGGCGGCCGGGCAGATTTACGCCATGGCACCCCAATGGAAACTGGATCCGGCGCATTCCGGCATCTACTTCAGCATCCAGCATATCTATGCTAACACGCACGGATATTTCGATGACTTCAAAGGCGAAACCTATTTCGATCCGGATAATCTCGGCGGCAGCAGCTTTAATTTCACCGTGCAGGTGAAAAGCGTCAATACCAATAACCGCAAGCGGGATGGTCATCTCAGGTCCGGCGACTTTTTCAGCGTCAAAGAATATCCCGTGATGACCTTCAAGAGTACCCGGATCACCCACAAACAGGGCAACCAGTATGTTGTCGAAGGCAAAATGACCGTCAAGGATGTGACCAAGTCCGTCTCCATCCCCTTTACGTTCTTCGGCACCACGGACAACCCTTTTAATCCCAAAGAGTCAGTCGCCGGCTTCGAAGCCCGATTCACCATCGATCGCCTTGCTTACAACGTGGGCAATGGCAAGTTCTTCAAGATGGGGGTCGTGGGCAAGGGTGTCGATGTTGTTATCTCTACCGAGATGACCCGGAAAAAGTAAGCGAGGTCTATGATGACAGCATCGGAACCCGATACCATCCAACCGGAAACCTTGCACGCCTGGATGTCGGCTGAAAAGACGTTCCATCTGATCCACACCCTGCCCGAGGATCATTACCAGCGTGCCCATATCCCGGGCGCCCTCCAGGCCTGTGTCTACGAAGTTGCCTTCATGGACTATGTGTACGCCGCCATCCGCGACAAAACCATTCCTGTGGTGGTGTACGGCGACAGTGACGCCACCAAGGCGGCTGAAATGGCAGCCGGCAAGCTGCAGCGCGCAGGATTTGACAGCGTGCATATTCTCGTCGGCGGCCTGGAAGCCTGGCACGCGCAGGGCTTTGAACTGGAAGGCAGCGATGCGGTCCTACCACATGACCGGGGCTACCCGGCCGCTTTGCAAAACGGAACGTACACCCTGGACGCGGACGAATCTATTATTGAATGGGCGGGTAGAAATCCGAATACCAAACATCACGGGATCCTGAGCCTGGCGGAAGGTGGGCTGACAGTTGACGGCGGTGACATCTCCGGGAATTTCAAAATCGACATGAACTCGATCCGCAACCTGAATCTGGAAGGCGATGAACTACAGCCCGTTCTGGAAGCCCATTTGAAATCGGATGATTTTTTCTTCGTCAAACTGTTTCCCTGGGCCTGGTTTCACCTCAAAATCGCTCATCCCATCGATGACCCAACCTACACGTTGCCCAACTACCAGGTTGGCGGTGATCTGGAACTACGCGGTGTTACCGCCCCCCTGGCTTTTCCCACCAACATGAGCCAGTTGGAGGACGGCAGCATAACCGCGGATGCGCACTTTGATTTCGACCGCACCCAATGGGGGATTATCTACGGTTCGAGCAGATTCTTCAAGCACCTGGGTATGCATGTGGTGTATGATCTAATCAGTGTGCAGTTGAAATTACATCTGATTCCCGGTTGACAAATTACAGAGTCGACAAGTTAGACCGTCATGCCGGACCCAATCCGGCATCCAACAGTCAGCTTTATAGTTGTTTACTCCATGCGCTTGCATGAGAAGGTGTTATTTGTGATATACACATCCTGGATCCCGGCTTTGGCAGGGATGGCAGACGGACGATCACTCCAGACTAACGGTTTATCTCTAAACATAAACTGATATGGGAATGAAGAAATCAACCAAGAGCCGGCTGACGGAGAAACAGCTGTATGTTTTTCCAGGTGACACGCTTTTCGACCGTCTGGGCCGAGCGGTTTGCCGCGCCGGGACGCTCCCCGGCAAGGAGCTATTCGAAGCCTGGGAAGTGGCCCGCCGGGTGCGGCGTATCTTTCGAGGCGGCCGGGTGGTGGATTTGGCCTGTGGGAATGGGTTGTTGGCCCACATCATGTTACTGCTGGACGACAGCAGGTGGGAAGCCCTGGCCGTTGATCTGGATTTCAACCGCAACACCCGGCAACTTTCCCAGGCCATAACCGACCGTTGGCCGCGCCTGCAAAACCGGATCCACTTCACCAAAGCCAAGATCGAGGAAGTCGCGCTTGGTCCGGAGGACCTGGTCGTCTCGGTCCATGCCTGCGGCAACTTGACCGATACGGTTATCGACCAGGCCGCCAAAGCCGGTGCCCGCCTGGCGGTACTGCCCTGCTGTCACGACACCAAGGCCGGTAACCTGGGTGGTTTGGATGGCTGGATGGATGGCCCCCTGGCCATAGATGTTACCCGGGCAGCGCGATTGAAAGCACGGGGCTACGCCATCATAACCCGGACCATCCCCGCAGACATCACCCCTAAAAACCGGCTGCTGCTGGCCCACCCCAACTAGCCTTTGCCCACCATATTGGTTGCCCACAATCTATATTGTTTCATTATGTTAGGGATTATCGGCACCTGTGTGGCTTATCCATTTGTTTATACCGCTTTAACGTGCTAAAAAAGATTTGACATCACAATTCATGCTCGCTCCGGCTTAACTATTTGCCCGCAATTGGACACCTTGGTCTCGGGAGACGCTGATGATTTGGAATCACTGCCTGCGTTGCCTATTCGCAATCACGCTTTTTCTGATCTGCCTGAACATCATACCCGCCGAACCAGGCGATGTTTATTCTGCAGAAACAACTTCCACGAAAAAAACAAACGATGAGCAATCTGCGGACACAGAGCTTGACGCCCTCATCAAAGAAATGAACCGGCACTACAAAAAAAAACGCTATAGGGTTGCACTCGAGCTGGGAAAAGAACTGCTCCGGGAGATCGAAAATACGGAGTCGGTCGACTGGGAAAGACTCGCTGACGTCTACTTCGGGATCGCCTTCTCATATTATGCTTTGGGTGACTATGCCGGCATGGACAGTTATTTTGAAAAAACCATTGAATTCATCAGGCAGACTGCTGAAAAGGAGGGCGAGGCGTATTGCCACTGTGACGGCTTGAAGATGGTAGCCGATATCTATCGTAAAATGAAGCTTTTTGACCGGGCGGAGAAGATGTACCTGGAAAGCCTGCGCGACACTGAAAAGATACGCGGGCCAACGCACAAATCCATCATTTCTATCCTGGATGCCCTCGTGGAGATCAATATCGCTCGCCTCAACTATACACATGCATGGCTATACCTGGAGCGGTCCGTAGCCCTCACGGCCAAAAACCTGGGGGATAAGGAGAAAGCTACCGTTGACAAAAGAGAAAAACTCCAGGCACTTGAAGTCGCAATCCAGCAAAGCAAACTGACAAAGATTACCCCAACGGTGCAGCAACCGGAGATTTTTGTTCAGACCGGCCATGCAGATGATATCTTAAATGTCGCCTTCAGCCCGGATGGAAACTTTGCTGTTTCAGCCGGCTCGGACAATACGCTGAAATTGTGGGACATCTCCTCAGGAAGAGAAATACGGTCCTTTCACGGACATACAGATTCTGTCTGGGCTGTTAAATTCGTACCGGATGGCAAACACATCCTCTCAGGAAGCTCTGACAAGACCCTCCGGCTCTGGGACATTTCAACAGGCAGGGAGATTCGTCGATTTCTGGGCCATCACCAAACGGTCTGGAAGATTGCCGTTAGCATGGACGGGAAACTCGTGCTTTCGGGGGGTGAAGACAGGGCTTTGATTCTTTGGGATCTACAATCGGGAAAAAAGATTCGAACGTATCAGGGACACAAGAAGTGGATAACCCAACTCGGATTCATGGAGGACAGCCAGCAAATTTATTCGGCAGGCGAGGGAGGGCAATTCATCGTTTGGGATCGCATTACGGGGCGCAAAATCCAGTCCAAACCTTCACCGGGGCTTATAACTGCCGATGGCAGCAGGTATTTTAAATATAGAAAAAGAAAAAGAATTTTGGATATAGGCGACACTGGCTCTGGAAAAGTTTTAAAATCGATTGAGATTGGTGGAAAGGGTTGGATACGCGATCTTAGAATCAATGACGCCGGGACTAATCTTGTTTTCTCACAAAATAAACATCTGCGGATGTTGGATATCCATACCGGCAGCACCTGGAATGATGCGTTGCCTGAAATGTCTACGAGCATTACGACCGCCTTCAGCCCTGATAACCGCTACCTCCTTTCAGGCGGCAGACAACTCAGACTATACGACCTAAAAAGCGGCCGCCGACAATGGACTGTCAAATCTAGTGTGGGGCAGCGCCCAGTAAGAGTATCAACCGATAAAGACCAACAGCAGGCATTCGTAAAGTCATACATCGGATACAATTTAGAAGAACCGATCTTAACCATTTGGGATATAAAATCCGGAAAGCAAATCCTCGAACGCAAAGATGCGGCCAATAACATCCGGGGATTGGCCATCAATAGTGATGGTAAGCGATATTATGCGGCTTCCGACCGTAAGGTAATGATCCGCGATCTAAAGACAGGTAAAATAATCCGGGCACTCCCCGACAATCCTGGAAAAATCGAGCGCCTATCACTCAGTAAAGATGAAAACTATCTGGTGATTCTCTCAAAAAAAGAAATACCGAGCAAAAATACCGGTCCCGAGACGATAAAAAAAGCGCATGAACCGAAGAAAAAAAAGGCCACCAAAAAACGCCGTAAGAAACGGAAGAAAAAAAGTTCCAATACCGAGTATTACACGACGATTTGGGATATTGATAACGGCAGGCAAATTTATGCCGTAAAGAAATCAAGGCGGATCGTCTTTAATCCGGATGTCTCCTTTTTCGCCGTTGCCACCAAAGACGGTTTTGAAATCAGGTCTTTGCGTACCGGTAGCGTCATCAATACCTTTAGCGGTATACCCGGAGGAGCCAATTCCATCACTCTGAGCCCCGATTCAAAAATGGCGGCCTGTTCCAGCCGCGAAGGGTCTGGTGACCAGGAAAAGGTTTTTCTGACGCTTTGGGACCTGGGCACGAAAATAAGATTAAAAACAATTGAACGGCGGTATATCGTGCACAAACCTTTATTTACGGCCGACAACAAGTACTTGGTGTTTGGTTCTGGCAGAATTCCCATCACTTTGTATGTACTTGACCTTGCTACAATGAAAGTGGTTAAGCGTTCAAAGCTGGACGAAAGGTATCAAAGTGCTTCCCGTTGGAACCTGGAAGTTATTGATGAGATGCGCTTTATATACAACCGTTCGTTCAATCGGTTCATTAAATTCTATGGGAATCTCAACTCGATTGCCCGCGTAGATATTTTCACCGGAAAAACCATCGGAAGATTCGAGGGACACACGGGTCGTGTCTGGGATGTTAAAACTTTACCCTCCAGTGGTCTCACGCTGACAACCAGCTTTGATAAAACCATGCGTTTGTGGGACTCACAAACTGGAGAAGAGATTTGTCGGTTTTATTCATTCATTGACGGGGAGTGGCTGGTCATGACACCGGCCGGCTTTTTCAACGCCTCCCAAAGCGGTGCCAAATATATCAATGTCGCCATCGGCATGCAGGTATACAGCATTGACCAGTTTCACGACATTCTGTATCGACCGGACCTGATCGAAGCCCGTTTGAAAGGGGATCCCGAGGGCATGTTTGCCAGAGCGTTGGAGAAGCATGACCTGTCTGCGATTCTCTCACGGGGTGCGGCACCGCAGGTGACCTACATGTCACCAAAACCCGGGCAACTGGATGAACGGGATGTAAACCTCGAGGTCAAATTAATGGACCGCGGCGGCGGCTTCGGCAAAGTGGTCTGGAAACTCAACGGTATTACACGCGGGGTGGCAGATGTCGGGCGCGGTATCGCTGTCAGCCCGGAGGAAGATAAAGCCGATCCAGGCCAGGAACGCCTATTGACCAAACGCCTGACCCTGTCACCCGGTGTTAACCGCATAGAATGCATCGCCTACAACCGGGATGGTCGTATTGCGGCTGCGCCGGAAGTACTGGAACTTATTTTCAAAGATGATACCAAAGCACAACCAGACCTACACCTCCTGACGGTTGGTATCAACCGCTACCGGGACAGGTCTTTGTGGCTCAATTTTGCGGTCCCGGATGCCAAAGGCATGGCGTTGCGACTGAATGAAACGGCCGGTCACATTTTCAAATCGGTCCATGTGACCGAAATTTTGGATCAAGATGCGCGAGTTGACCGGATAGCGGATGTTTTCAAAGACCTCGCGAAAAAGGTCAACAGTAATGATATCTTTATTTTTTACCTGTCCGGGCATGGGGTTACCTTCGAAGGCCAGTACCATTTCCTGCCGGCCGATTTTCGCTATCACAACGAAGACTCCATCCGGCAAAAAGCCATCAACCAGGACATGCTCCAGCAATGGCTGGGGCAGATTGCGGCTGAAAAGAACCTGGTCCTGCTGGACACCTGCAACAGTGGGGCGTTTATCCAGAGCCACATAGCGACCCGCGGGCTGGCGGAAAAGACAGCCATAGAAAAATTGAATCGGGCCACCGGACGAGCGATCATCGCCGCATCAAGCGACTCACAAGTTGCGCTCGAGGGATATAAAGGGCATGGCGTGTTTACGTACACCCTGCTGAAGGCACTAGTCGAGGCGGATGAGAAGAACGGAAACCGGGACGGGCTGACCAGCACCACTGAAATGGCAGCGTACGTGGGCGAACGGGTTCCCGAGGTAACCTACCAGAAATGGGGTTACGAACAGGTCCCGCAGATTCTCCTGCAAGGGAACGAGTTCCCAGTGGGAATCGTCCGCTAGACTCAATCAGATGCTGATCCGCCGGTTAATGGTGGCACTCCATCGACCGGTCACATTTGATATCTTTAAGGCGATCGACATGCCGACCCCACCAGCCTTTCTTTTTGCCAGGTTTCCCCGTTACATATTTCGCGGGTGAGGCTTCAAAGGTATTTTTGCACCCCTCCGCGCAAAAGTAATAGGTATGAGACTTATAGGTGGATGTGAAATCGGTATTATCTGGATTGACTTCCATGGCGCAAACCGGATCTATATGTACATCGGGTAAGGAATGTTGTTTATCCATAGCGGCACCTCCATCACAAGGGTTGGCTTTGCACAACTTGAAAAGCAATTCGTGTGCCACATTGTGGTACACATAAATAAAATTGCTACATTTCTGAGAATTTCAAGGTCTATCTAATAATTAAATGTAATTTCAGATTGATAGCAGGTGGTTATTACCCATCTATGCACAAATAGCGGAGTTAATATAGAAGACTGGTGTCCTTGCAAACATCGTAGAATTGTCCCAAAAAATATAGTGAGACAGGTTTATTGTCAGGATTGGCAACGCCAGCAGAAGTGTCCTACAATGGAATATCTGATATTTTAAAGTCAGCCCGAAATCCTACCTCTTTAAACGCCTCTCATGGATAGCGAGGTTCGGATTTGATTTCTTCGTCGAGGGCATAGCGAAGAATCACCCGGCTAGTGGGTTCGCCGGTGGCGCAGTAATCCTCTCCCATGGCCACCTTACCGAGCAACTCGATAATGACAAATTTATTGTCTAATATCCTACCAAATTCGAGAAATGGCTTGGACACGATTAACATTGGTCAGCTTATTCAATTCGGTTGTCAATATGGATTAGGCTCTATGAAGCAACTATTGCTGACTGCCTTTTCAAAACAATCAAAAGGATGAGCGCAACCAAAATACCTGCAAAGCCGAGCGATTGGGCAGCGGAAATATTCTCCCAGTATGTCAATCTATCTGCCCGAAAGTGTTCCACAATAATCCTGCCGATAGAATAGAAAATAACGTATAGCAGGAAGAGGTGTCCTTTTGTTTTCAGTTGGGTCCGGGCTTTCCAGAGTATCCCAAAGATTATCAGGTTAAATATCATCTCATAAAGCTGGGTGGGGTGCAGGGGCTGGTCTGGGAACATTTGCCCGGCGGGACTGTCCGGGGCATAGATCATGCCCCAGGGCATATCAGTGGGATAGCCATGGGCGTCTCCATTGAAAAGGCATCCGATTCTGCCGATGGCCTGCCCCAGGATAAGTGACGGTGCCAGTGTATCTGCGAATTTCCAGAAAGAGATTTTCTGGATCCGGGTAAATACGATGCTGACTATCAACCCGCCCAGGATAGCTCCATGAATGGCAAGTCCGCCCCTCCAGACCGCCAAGGCCGTGAGTGGATCGTTCCAGAAAAGTTCCGGCTCTGTAAAAACGACATAATATAGCCTGGCGCCAATAACCGCTGCAACAATGGCGAATAGCAGGAATTCTTCGACCTTCTCAACTGCAATGCTTTTTCGCTGTGCTTCACCCCGGGCGACCCAATATCCAACAAGGCAGGCAGTGGCGATCATGGTCCCATACCACCTGAGCGTGAAAGGACCGATTTCAAAAAGAATTGGATGCATCCCAACCTCCCCGCGCCCAGCGCCTAATGGTAATCCCTGTGGCTATCCGTTTCATTGCCCTGGGGATGAAGGCTGTGCAGGTGTTTCGACATTAAAAGGTGCATTAATGGGCACAAGAGAAAGATGAGGTAATACCCCCAGGCTCCGATTATGCCCGACCACAGGAGCCCCAGGACCAGCAACATGGGCAGAATGCAGCATAGGGTCATACCAAGCGGGTGCTTCCAGATTGATTTCAACGAGACAGTCTTTCTCATAATCTCTGTCCTAATATTTTGAACTTAGTGACACTTCATGGATTTACCACCAGTTGTTTTCCCCAGACGGTCGAGATACCGGCCCCATAGACCTTTCTTTTTCACGGGCTTCTGGGAAATGAACTTTGCCGGATTGGATTCGAAGGCCTTTTTACACCCTTCCGCGCAGAAGTGATAGGTGCGAGACTTGTAGGTAAAAGTGATGTCGGGGCTCTCTGCGCTCACCTCCATGGCACATACCGGGTCTACAAATACATGGGTTGTTGATCCTTGATTTGTCATAACGACACCTCCAGAGCGTCGGTTGTTTTTAATTAGCATAAAAAGCAAAGTACGTGCCACATTGTGGTACTACTGACAAGTCGCTAAAATTAAAACCAATAACTGGTCCAGAATTCGCTATATCGATGAATGCTGGAGAAGAAGCGGGTAAGAATTACACGTTTTCTTTTAAGACCACATGATTAGGCGGGTATAAAATACCCAGGCACCGGGAGGGGGGTAACCATCACTTGCCTGCCCTCCAGTCTACTTTGCAAAAATATGAGGCCGCCCCGGAATAGCGGCATAGTCTCTAGTGGGTAGCAATACAATTAGCTACCCTAGGAGGTTTCGCGCCACATCTGGGTAAGAATAAAATAGACATCCATGGCAAATACAATCCCAAACAATACACCACCGGGGATATGCAGCCAGAAGAACACCGGGTGAAAAAACACCTTCAGCCAGACTGCGGCGAGATCGACAATAACTCCAATGAAGGGCAGAACGATAAGCCATGTGCGGATTCGGGGGCTTAAATGCAGGAAAAAGACAATCGCGCCCATAAGAATAAAGATGGCGCTCATCCCGAAAATGTGAATGTGGGTAAATTTCAGCGCAAAGATAAACTCATCGGTTTTATAGAAGGGCGGCTTTTCCACCTGCGCCATTGAGCCACCAAATAGGTCGCCCCGTCCGGAGGCAGGGGCTGCCATCTGATCGTGACCGGACGGCATTGCGGGTGGGGCGCTGAAAAACGTCGGGATGATATCATGCACAATGATCTGCCCGCCGGCAAAGAGAAGGCCCAGGGACATCATCAGCACAACCATGGTGATCAGGGCCTTGGCCGGTATTGGCCAGCTGCCCGGGTGGGGCAATGCGTGTTTACCAGATGCGGTCTCTGACTCAGAAGTTTGCATTGCGCTCACCTCACTCCCCAGTGAAATTCGACCCGTTGTAATTTCCTTTGTCGGTAAAGAAGATGTAGACCGCGCGTGGTTCACCACTTGTCCGACTGAATTTTACGACGATCTCCCCCTGACCGGCATTACGCTTGTATACCTCGATGGTTTCCAACTTGGTTTCCCAGGACTCATCGAGTTTGCCGGTAGCAACCAGCTTATCGTACATCATGGTGGCTTTTTTAGCAGCCGCCAGGGAAGTGAATGCCTCGGTGTGCCCCTTGGGGCCATGGGCAAGCAGTAAGGATCCATATGCCAGAATGAATAACACAAGAATCAAGGCCCGCATCATTTGTTTACCAAAACTGGGTTTAGACATCTCAACCTCCTTTGAACCACTGTGTTCATAGTGATCAATCTACTTTGATCGATGTCATCATACCCGCGTCGGCATGAGATTGGATATGACAGTGGGCCATCCAGACACCTTTGTGTTCTGGTATCAGGCCAATGACGATGGATTCGCGGGGGCCCACCAGGACGGTGTCCCGGGTAAAAGGTTCCACTTCCGGCTGGCCATTGATTTCCAATACCCGAAAAAAGGCCCCGTGGATATGCATCGGGTGCAGGCGGGTACTGCTGTTGACAAACCTGATTTTTAAGGGCTGCCCGATTTTGAATTCGGCCTTGTCCGCTTCCGGCCAGAGGCGGTGATTCATGGCCCAGCCAATGCCGAAACGTCCCCCGCGAATGGCGTTCAAATCCCAGGTTTTGGTCACCGGCAGTTTTTCAAAAATAGCAGCCGGTATGAATCCTTTGGCTTTGGGGGGGGTGAACTGAGGCGTTTTCAGCGGTTTTTCATCTTTGACTTTTATTTTTCCCAGGATATGCGGCCGCCGGGTAAATCGGTCTTCGAACTGAAATATTCTACCGCCGGAATCGTCTGGGATGGTGATATCAAGATCGACCCGATTGCCCGGCGATAAAATAAAGTGATCGAAGGCAAAAAAGGTCGATACCGGCCGGCCGTCAACAGCGATCACCTGCATGGGCAGCCCTGCGATAGAGCCGGCGAAAATACGTGCATTGGCCCCATTAATGATCCTCAGGCGAATCCGCTCACCTGGTGATACGGATAAGGTGGGTTTCACTTTGCCGTTTATGGTGATGGCATTGCCCCAGCGTCCGTCGTGCATCAGATCATGGCGGGTATTGAAGTAGGGATGGATCGTCCCATCTTTTCTAAGGCGCCAGTCATCCAGCAGCCAGACGACGTCCTGGGACCAGGGCAGCTTTTTGCGTTCATCCACGATCAGGACACCTTTGAGCCCCCGCTCAAGCTGTTCACCGGCATTCAGGTGCGGGTGGTACCAATATGTGCCGGCCTCTTCCAGTCTCAATCGATATGTGAAACGCTCGCCCGGTTCGATGGGATCCTGGGTCACGCCCGGTACCCCATCCATGGCGTTGTCGATCCGCAAGCCATGCCAGTGAACACTGGTGGCCTCCCTAAGTTGGTTATCGACATCCACTATCAGGGTGGTCCCTGCTTTCCCTCTCAAAGTGGGACCAGGCACCTGGTCGTTGTAACTCCACACCGGCGTCAAGTAATCGAAGTAGGGAAATTGGTGCGCCCCTTCCTTGGGAATCAATTGTGTTCTATTATCAGTCCCTGCCAGTGCACTGATCGGCAACCCCAGAAGCAAGAAAATTACGAGTAGACTTCTAAACATAGGCACTCTCTTTTTGGTAGCATAAAGCCTTGATAATCAATATCTATAAGGCCGAGCTTCGTTTGATGTATGGATCAGGTCAGTTATCAAGCCTGTTTCATAACAGGCCTGAAATGATGATAAGCAGTGAATTGAAAAATACCAGTCTTCAGCCGCGTTTGCGGCAAAAGCCTGCAATGCAGCCTCCGCTCAGCACTGGGGCTATTTCAGATCCGCCAATTTTGTATTGAACTCGGTTTCATCGATTTCACCCCGGGCGTAACGTTGTCTTACGATTTCCACTGCATCCGGTTCGCGTGGCAGCGAGTCGGGTAATCTGCGCCCAAACAGTGAAAAAACCCAGACAATAATGACGATCCAGAACAACGGCATCAGCAACGCCATACCCCAGTGTCCCGGTATTCCGCGCCCCATGTGGTAGCCGCCATAGCCGCTCCAGCCAAACAGTGAATACTGCTGATATAAAAAGTAAGCCGCAACTAATATCACCCCGCCTATCAAAAGCGATATGAAGATGTTGGATTTTTTCATGTTGACGTTTCCTTTTCCGGTATTTGATTTATGCTGGTTCGATCAATTGGTAATACTTATGGAGCAAAGGACATGCCAGTGTGCACATCCTGATCTACATAGCTGATTTTTCATAACTTATAGGCCAATATCAACTTGCGATAAGATTGCGTAAAAAGTTGCAGTGGGTAAAAAGTATCCACTCATGCAAATGACAGGTTGGGATTGGGTAAAAAAGAACCGGAAATCAGGAAGAGAAAAGATCGATCAATTCGCGTTTTTGATTGGCGCGCATCCTTTTAATGGCATATTCACGTTTGAGAGCCGCCGGACGATCCTTGACCTCCTCCCGGTAGACAAGGGTAACCGGTCCACGGCCACGGGTGTACCGTGCCCCTTGACCGGTATTGTGCTCAACCACCCGGCGATCGACATCCGTGGCAATCCCGGTGTAAAGGCTGCCATCGACGCACTGCACCATGTAAACATGCCACCGGCTCATACTTGCGCGATCTCCTTTCCGCCGAATCTATCACGCCGGGCGCCAGGATCAACCTAATTCGATGCCTTAACTCACCGGTTAAAATAGGTTTACAACCTTTTCAGGGTGCATTATCATCCGGCAACTTCAAAATGGCCGGCCAATTCAAGATCGGCCGGAGGACAAAGGAAACAGACATAATGGGACGAAACGCCCTTACCTTGATCATTCTGATCTCGTTGTTTTTCATCAACAACCTCACTGTGGTTGCTGACGAATCATCGACAAACCCTGGTAAACTGACCGTGGATGATATCCTGGAAAAGGTCGAAAAGCGGTATGCCCTTTCCGGATTTACAGCCGGCTTCTTCCAGTCCTCCACTCTCAAGGCCCTCAACATTACCGACACCGCCGTAGGAAAGATCTCCATAAAGCGACCGGCCAAGATGCGCTGGATTTACGAGGCCCCGGAGCGGCAATCGATTATCACCGACGGAACACGCCTGTGGATCTACCGTCCGGATGACAACCAGGTCATGCTGGGGGTGGCGCCTTCCTATTTCGGCGCGGGCAAAGGGGCCAGCTTTTTAACGGACATCCGGGTAATGAAGGAAACCTTCGATATCAGCCTGGAGAAAGCAGGCGTACCCAACCGCCATAAGCTGAAACTGATCCCCAAAGAGCAGACGGTAGATGTGACCCATATCTATGTCTGGATCTCCCCCCAAACCTGGGAGGTGGCCGAAGTGGCTACCTACAATACCTACGGCGATGAAACTCGCCTGGAATTCAGCAACATCGAATTCATCGATGATTTGCCGGATCCGTTATTCATGTTCACCATCCCGGAGGGGGTGGACGTGGTCGAGCTCGGCCGCTGACAGAAGCTATTTCAAAATCGTCTTCATGTCGGGCATAGCTCGCAGAGCGAAGACTGATTGGCCCAATCTGCCTAAGGCGGATAAATCTTCAGCCTTCGCTGAAGCTATGGCTGATAAACTCTGCTGGGAGCCTTGTCTGCCTGTCAGGCGTAGCTTTTAGCGCAGACTGATCCGGCGTAGCCTACAAGGCGAAGACGGGACCTTGGACCAAAATCCGTTTTTGAAATAGTTTCTGCGTAAATTTAATTTTGGAGAGGTATTGCAAGATGAAGGAAAAAGTTAGAAACCTGCTGCAAGAAAAAAATGCGATTATGCTGGCTCACAACTACCAGCTGCCGGAAATCCAGGATACGGCCGACATATGCGGTGACTCCCTGGAACTCAGCCGCAAGGCCGCGCAAACCGATGCGGATATCATTGTTTTCTGCGCGGTCCATTTCATGGCCGAGACCGCATCGATTCTCTCGCCGGACAAGACCGTGCTATTGCCCCGGGAGGACGCCGGCTGCGAAATGGCCGATATGATCACGGCGGAGAGTCTCCAGAAAAAAATCGACGCCTTGCCTCCCATGCCAGTGGTCACCTATGTCAACTCAACCGCGGCCGTCAAAGCCCTGTCGACCATCTGCTGCACGTCGGCCAACGTGGTGAAAATCGTGGAGAGTCTCGACGCCGCTGAAATCCTGATGACCCCTGATCGAAACCTGGCGAAGTACGCCGAATCGCAAACGGGTAAAAAGATCCATATCTGGGATGGCTGCTGCCCCTACCACGACCGACTTACGCCGGCCCAGGTAGCTGCAGCCCGTGAAGAACATCCAAATGCGGTATTCATGGCCCATCCCGAGTGCCGGCCGGAGGTTGTTGCCCTGGCCGACGTGATCGCGAGCACATCCGGCATGATCAGACATGCGCAAACCGCTTCGGAAACGAAATTTATCATTGGGACCGAGGTTGGCTTGCTCCACACCCTCAACAAACAAAACCCTGAAAAGACGTTTTACCCCGCCTCCGCAGAACTGCTCTGCCCCGATATGAAGAAGATTACTCTGGCAGATGTGCTGAGTTGCCTTGAAAACATTTCAGGAGAAGTAAAGGTACCCGCAGAAATTCGGGTACCGGCGCTTGCGGCTGTCGAACGCATGATCGCAATCTAGAAGCTATCTCCGACGACTGATCCGATGCATAGCTGATCGGATCAGGCTATCCGGAGAGCAAACGATCGACATGTATAATGCTTCTGGCGCTGCCCACCGCAATAAGGACGTCACCGGATTCGAGCCGATCGTCATTTTTCGGATTAAAGAGCATCGTGCCGTCGGCCTTTCTCAGGGCAATGACGTTCACGTCCATTTCCTCCTGGATGCCGGAATCCGCCAACGTTTCACCGATAAATTTTGATTGGGGACTAATCCGTATCTCCTCCAGTTGGATATCCGTGCTGTCGTCGGCAAAGGCCATCTCGAGGAACTCTATGACGGCAGGGCGCAAGACGGCGTGGGCCATTCTTCGTGCGCCGATATCGTAAGGTGAAATCACCTTGTCTGCGCCGGCCGCCAGCAACGTTTTTTTTGTCGAATTCAGTTCGGCCCTGGCGACAATAAAGATGTCGGGATTCAACTGCTTGGCGGTGAGAACCAAAAAGACATTGTCTGCATCCGTGGCAACGGCCGTCACAAGCCCCTTCGCTTTCTGGATGCCGGCTTTTTCGAGGATGCCCTCATCCGTGGCTTCGCCCACCAAATACAGGATTCCGTCATTGTCCATGGTCTCCACGCGCTTTTGGTTGCGTTCGATTGCCACCACGTTGAGATATTTTTGGGTGAGATAGCGGGTGAGGACTCTGCCGATCCGCCCATAGCCACAGATGATGTAATGCTCCTTGAGCCTGTTTATTTGAGTGTCCAATTTGCGCCTCCCCAATACCGCTCGAATCCGGCCCTCTACGAGGAACTGGATAATATTGCCGACCACATATAAAAAGTACCCCACCCCCAGGATAATCAGAATCAGCGTGAATACTCTTCCCGAAGTGCTGATCGAGTGCACTTCACTGTACCCCACCGTGGCAAGTGTTATGATGGTCATATACAGCGCGTCCAGGAAATCCCAGCCCTCGATGACAATATATCCCAGACAGCCAAACGCAATGAGGGCTATGGATAACACTAGAGATATCAGGAGTTGTTTGGTTCCATCCATGGTGAGGTTATCCGTCAAAGGGATAGGTTCATTCGATAGCGTTGGATATCTTACTCACGAAATTATTCTGAATACTTATCATTTTATCGAAAAAAATCCCAGAGGATTGACGTCCATCTAAATATTCAGTAGCATGCACATTCATTGAACGCTCCCCGAGGGCCCGCCGAGCGGGATTTTCACCGGTCTCCGCCAAGCTGCGGGAAATGCACGTACCGATCCGGTCAACTATTAAAACGAGCAACTACAAGTATCTGAAGGGCTTCTGGCTGATTTTCTTATCCCCAATAACGGAGGCACTGCGATGAAGGCGTTTGCCTACAGCATCTGGCTCCTGCTGCCATTCGGCTTGGTCGATATGGCAATGGCTGTTGACAACCGGTGTTGCGCAAATTCAGCGCCCCTTATGACCAAGACGGTGACGCCGGCAGAAAATCAGAACGCCATAAACGCCTGGCGCGCCTTGCGTCATAAGCGTGGCCGCAGGGATTCGGTATTTTCTGGAGCGGATATGTACACCCCTTTATTGTTTGCCCATCGTGGTGGGGTGTTGGAGACAGCGGAATGTACTGAACGCGGATTTCGATACGCCCTTGAGGTGGCCGGGGCCGATGTTTTGGAACTCGATGTTCAGATTACCCGCGACGGCCAATTCGTGGTTTGGCACGGACCCGGGTTGGACAATGTGCTGATTTTGGGGGTAGATCCAAACCCTGAAAAGCGGCCGGAAGGGCGCCGGAAGATCTACGAGTTCGACTGGCGTGAACTGGACGGCCGGGGCTGGGTGGCCGATCCGTGCACCACCAACCTATCAAACGTGCCCCGGCAGAAGGACCGGCGACTCCTGCTCCTGTCGGACTTTTTAAGGTTATTTGCAACCGCGCCGCTCAACATCGAAATGAAGGGATCCTTCAAGATGGCCCTGGGCGGCCGCGACGGTTTGCAGGCGAACGTGGCCGCGTTCAGAAATATTCTCTTGAACGCGAACCATCGCCCCACCATTGTCATTGCCAGTGCCAGCAAAGAAATACTAGCGGCTTTCCGTACCATCGATGGTGATCATTTTCCCACCAACCTTACCTTTTGGGAGCAGATCAAACTGAAGGTCTCAAAGACCGCACCAAAGCAACGCGTATTGGAAACCAGCTATTGGAAGGTCTTGTCCGGGCGCAAGATCATTCAAAAGATGCACCGTAGTAATAGTGCCACCTATGTGTTCATTACCGGCTTCGGCCCCATCGAAGCGCTGGACTGCGATCTAAAGGAGGCAAGCATCACCGAACTTTTATCGCGTGGCGTCGATGGCATCATGACAGACCGTCCCCGCGCAGTGAGAAAAATCATGCATCAATGGCTGCAAAAGGAGATAGGAACCCCCTGAATCCTGAGGAGGGCCCCACCCCCAGCCACCGCCGTCCATATGCCCACAGATCCCCGCAAGGGCTTAGCCTGCCACCCATGATTACCTCATGCCATTGTGAACCATTCTGTCTCATGGGGAAGGCCCATGGGCGTTTTTACCGAGTAAACCTCTTGATAATACCAATAACGGATTTAATATCAGTATGCCCCATATTTCGACTTGTTCGGCAAGGGTTTCAAAACATGGATCCATGATGACTGCGCGCCCTGTAGTGAACTGCGGGAAATGCGCTCCTTGATCCGGGTCAACCTGAATGTACGGACGGTTGAAACCAACTCAATTAAACAGAATCAAAAAGGAGATTATAATGGGCGTACTCGTTGGAAAACAAGCACCGGAATTTGAAGCGGTGGCCGTTGAAAAAGACAGAATCGTTGAAGGGTTCAAACTATCCGACTTCAAAGGTCAATATGTTGTCCTATTCTTCTATCCTCTAGATTTTACCTTTGTCTGCCCCACGGAACTGCATGCCTTCAATGAACGATTAAATGAATTCGAGGAAAAAAATGTTAAACTGATCGGGGTGAGCATTGATTCTCATTTTTCACACCTCGCGTGGCTCAACACACCCAGGTCCAAAGGCGGGATCGAAGGTGTCGGGTATCCCATCGTTTCGGATATTAACAAAACAATTTCAAAGGATTATGATGTTCTTGTGGAGGACGCGGGTATTGCCTACCGGGGACTTTTCCTCCTGGACAAGGATCATGTTGTCCGCCACCAGGTCGTCAATGATCTACCCCTTGGAAGAAATGTAAGTGAAACTCTCAGAATGGTGGACGCGCTTCAATTCACCGAAGAACATGGCGAGGTCTGCCCAGCCAACTGGAACCAGGGCGACAAAACCATGAAGCCGGACCAGGAAGGGCTTGAAGACTACTTTAAGTAACAAGCAGCTAATTGGCCGCGAGTGAAACTTAAATAGAGGAAATGTTCACTCACAGACGTTAGCTTTTGGTTCGGGGCGAGGTTTGAGCGCTTTTGAGACCGGAGACGCGGTTGCGACTACGTTGAGGATCTCAAAAGCGCGAAAACGCCGCTCCGGGCCAACCCGTCGTCGCCTTTAGGCTGTGCCGGGCAGGAAGATGCCACAATCAGAGGGGATGTTCGTCCACAAGTTGTAGCTTTTAACCCAGTACAAGGCCGCGGCATGCCTGGCAACCCGAGGCGTTGACTATCTACGTCGAGGGGTGACAGGAAGCGAGAACGCAGCCCCGGACCAAAAGATGCCTTCTACAATGCGGGATGTCCGGCCACAAGGGGTAGATTTTGGTTCGGGGCAAGGCCACAGCATTCCTGGCAACCCGAGGCGTAGACTAACTACGTCGAGGGGTGACAGGAAGCGAGAACGCAGCCCCGGACCAAAAGATGCCCCTTGTGGCCGGACATCAGGGTTCTTTGATGTGTGCCTTCAGTTCGCGCGGCCCCTCCCCACCGCCCGGTCGCCAGTCCGGCGGATGTCGCACTTCCAGCATCAGGTCGAGTTTGTTCATGCGTTTCAATCGATAGAATATCATCGCCCAGGCACAGGGCACATCCGTCCTGATTTCGCAGCTGCCGTTGCTGGACCCACCGCAGGGACCGTTGTAAAGCCCCTTGGCGCAGCGGGCCACCGGACAGATGCCGCCGGTGTAGGCCAACACGCAATCACCACACCCGCGACACATTTCCTGAAAAAAACCCTGTTTGATGTTGGCTCCCAAAAAAGTGGTGTTCAGGGCCGGGATGACCGGCAGAGGCGCGAAGACGGCGGCCATGGTCTGCACGCCTGCGCCGCAGGCCAGGGAAAGTACCGCATCCACATCTTCAGGAATCTGGAAATAGGTTTCCAACCAGTCGGTTTCACATTGCCGTTCAATGGTCTGGACCATGAACTCCGGTGGGTGGGCGGTGTAATGGCGCTCGGCTGCGAGTTCGAGGGCCAACTGCCGGGCCTCCCGATCGCCGCCGGTCAGGCAGACCGATACACATCCGCCGCAGCCCACGACGAGAACTTTTTGGAATTCCGCAATGGTCGGCGCGATCTCGGCCACAGGTTTCAATTCACCGGTGATCACTGGGCACCTCCCTTGCTTGTACCCGCCCGACCGGGCGCGAAGTGCGCCCCGGCCACGGAGGCTATCTCCTCCCGATGGCGGGGGCAGAAAGGTTCGGCCTCCTTGCAAAGACTCGCCTTGAGGTCGCGCTGGAATTCAACTGTATAAAGTGGCTCTCCGCAAACCTGGCAGCAGACCAGGTCCAGGGTCTGAAAATCATCCCAGTGGTCGCCTTCGATGAGATGCTGAAACTCCACGGCATCGGTGGGGCATACCCGTTTGCAATTGCCGCAGCGGGCACAGCGCGTCATTGAGTGCGCCAGGGTTCGCCGTCCATTTTCGTCCCGGGCGCGCAGGGCCGTGGCGGGGCAGTTCTCGACACAGGCCATGCAGCCGTTGCATCTCTCGTTTACTTGAAAATATCTCATCATTAAGGATTCCGCTTGATAGCTCTTTTATACACCCGCGCCATTTCCCTGGCTCGAGGGTAGGGAACAGCTGTCGGGCTGGTGTACGTCAAGGCCTTGTCCGCGCAAAGTTCTACACACAGGGGCTGCCCGTCGCACAAGTTGCACTTGAACGGCCGGCCCCGATCCGCGTCGAATTTCATGGTACCGAAGGGACAGGCGTAAAAACAGGTTCGACAACCCACGCATTTACTGTAGTCGACAACGACCCGCGCCAGCGCGGGTTCCCGGCTAATAGCCTCGCGGGGGCAGGCCTCCAGACAGGGGGCATCTTCACAGTGCTGGCAGCTGACCGGCAGGAATTGCTCAGCGGCCTTCCATCTAACTGCCCGAATCCGCGACCGGGCCGGATTGCTCACCTGGGCGTGCTTCAGTGAACAGGCCACCTCGCAGGTACGGCAGCCGGTGCATTTTTGGGGATCGGCCGTCAGGACTTTGGCTGGCATCATGATGACTCCCTTATTTCCATATATTCCACAGTTCGGTAACTTCCAGCTGTTCAAACACTTTCTTTTTGACCAGGTTTTTCCGGTCCCAGCCGTTCGCCTTATAGTGCTGGGCGACCATCTTTCTAAAGGTTGCCAGATCGATGCTTTCCCAGGTGGATATGCTCATCTCGAGCCCACCGGGGGCATCCAGGCACAAACCCAAACTCCCCGCCTGCCGCGCGGCCCGGGCAGCCTTGAGGTTGAATAATCGTTCCAGGGCATAGCAGCGGTAGGCCGCAGCCTGCAAAGTCCGGGACGTAAGGTCAACGCCGGTGTTGAGCCGAATCAGCTCAGCTGTGCTGTCCAGGTCCAGGCGTCCGGTTTTCCGGCAAATACCGGCACAGGTTCTATCGCCCAAGCTATCCAGCAATCGGTGACTCAACTCCAGGTGGGCGACCAGACCGGGTTTGCCCCGGTATTGGCTTGAACTTCGCGGGGGGGCGGCAAAATTTGGGGCAGTGCCGCCGGGGGCCGCCTCCTGGCATAAGCAGATCTGGCTCAAGGTCGGAAAAGTTTCGGTATTCGTTCTCAACGGACCTTCGGCCAGTGCGCCGGTACGCCCTTTGCGCAAGGCAATACGCTCCAGCAAGGGCGCGATGTCATCCGCCGGGTCGGCCGCCTGGGCGGCCATCAGGATAGCTGCCTGGCCATCCATTCCCCAGTCATTCACCATTCGAAGCAACCTGTCCGTATTTAGTTCTACGGAAGAACCCGCGGCCGGATAATTCGGTTGCGCCGGCCCCCTGCTTGGCCAGGCAGCTGCGTCAGGGCGTGCGCTGCTTGCGGTTAACTGACGCTGCCGGATGGTTTCTTCGGGAAACTTGATCTCGAGATCCAGGTTGCCCCGGCAGGCCAGGGCCTTTACCCGCTTGAATCCCAGCACAGCACCCATCCCTGTTCGGCCGGCGCTGTTTCCAGCCCCGTCAACGATGCTTGCAAACCGTACGCGATTCTCACCGGCCGGTCCGATGGCAATCGTTTTCAGGTCCTCATCTCCCTCTGCCTGTTTTAGCTTCTCACTCGTGGCGAAAACCCCCTCGCCTTTCAAATGCCCGGTGTTCCGGATCTGGATGGTGCCGTTGTGTATGAATAAGGACACCCACCTTCGGGAGCGGCCGGTAATGACCAGATGATCGAACCCGGCCCAACGCATTTCAGCTGCAAACAACCCCGGCAATGGGGCGGTTGCCAGAAAACCGGTCAAGGGCGATTTCGTGATGATGTACGCCAGCGGGTGGGGACTTGACAGCGTGCCCCCCAGAAGCCCGGCGCTGATCACGATCGCATTTCCGGCAGCTAGGGGATCACTGCCGGCGGCACCATAGCGACAGGCAAGATAGGTTCCCAATCCCCGCCCGCCGATAAACTTGCGGCGCCACTCATCCGGAACCGGCGTGATGTCGACAGTGCGGGTGTCGAGATCGATTGCGGCAATGCTGCGTCCGACTGTCATTTTCATCCCCTTGAAGGCGTTTATGGACAACTCAAGATCGTTCATTATGCTGAACTTTTTGGGTGGCACCATCCTATAGCCCCAAATCTGTGCTGTCAACAGGAAAATGGCGTCAAATAGATATAATCGGAGGCATGTTCGCACTTTTTCTCTTGACATGCGTGTCTGATATGGTAGCTATGGGTTACTTTATTCGTTCACCATGTTGAACAAATCGACGCTTCCGCAAAAAGGAGACCCAATATGGCTATCGACTCAGGTAAAACGTCAGCGGCCGAAGACCTGCGCAAAACCAGGACGTTCGGCAAGGTAAGGTGTCACAACCCCAGCTGCATGGAACGGCTCGTGCCGGAGCCGGGCGACGAGCATGTCAAATGCCCTACCTGCGGAATGGAGTTTCGCCTGTTCTGGATCAACCCCACCCTGCCCCGCATTCGCGGTCCCGTATGGGATGTAAACCGTAAACTGGCTCAAGAAAGGCTTGCCGCACTGGAAAGAGCAGAAGCTGTAAAGAAAGCTAAAAAAGGAGGCAAGTAACATGGCACTGGACAGGAAAATCGCCTATATCAATCTTTCCACGGGAGAGATCGAGACCAAACCCATCCCGCTGGAAATGCGTAAGAAGTTTCTGGGTGGCCGTGGAATGGACGCCTACCTGCTATACAACCACACCAAAAAAGGCTGCGATCCGCTGGGTCCTGACAATGCGTTGATTATCTCCGGTGGTTTGCTGACCGCGACCTGCGCTTCGGCCACGGCCCGCACCCACGTCATGGCCAAATCGCCGTTGACCGGGCTGCTGGGCAGCTGCAACATGGGCGGCTTTTTCGCCCCTGAACTGGCCTGGGCGGGATTTCACCACCTGGTGATCAAAGGGCAGGCCGAGAAACCGGTCTATATCTACGTCAACAACGGTGACATTGAAATCCGGGATGCATCCGCGCTCTGGGGCAAAACGACCACCGATACCCAGTGGGCGATCCGGGATGAACTGGACGACCAGGAAGTGAAAAGCCTCGTGATCGGTCCGGCCGGTGAAAACCTGGTTGCCTGGGCCAATGTCATGACCGGTATCAAGAACGCCGGCGGCCGCACCGGGATGGGCTGTGTCATGGGTAGCAAGAATCTCAAAGCCGTGGCCGTGCGCGGCACCCTGGACATCAAAATCGCCCACCCGGTGGAGGCGTTTGAATACAACAAGCGGTTCATCGAGCAGATTACCAGCGCCAAAGTCAACCAGACCCAGGGGACCTTGGGAACGCCGTTTATCTGGGGTGCCACGAACTCCTGGGGCGGCGTGCGTACCCGTAACTTCCAGTACAACCAGTGTGAAGATGCCGACGACATCGAACCGGAACGCATCGATGAGATCTGTGAAGAGACCATGGGGCCCTATCACATGGCCGGCTGCTTCGGCTGCCAGGTACACTGCCGGGCCCAGCACAAGATCCCCAGCGGACCCTACAAGGGCCGTTACGACGAAGGCCCGGAATACACCTCCCAGGGGGCATTTGGCGGTGAACCGGACTGCAAAAGCGCGGAGACCGTGCTGGTGGGCAACCACCTGGTAGACCAGTTCGGCATGGACAACCTCGAAACCGGCAGCATTATATCCTGGGCCATGGAGCTGTACGAACTGGGTATCATTACCACCCAGGAAACCGAAGGGCTCGACCTGCGCTTCGGCAACGATGAAGCCTTGATCGAAATGATCGAAAACATCTGCTACCGCAAGGGCTGGCTGGGCGACGTCCTGGCCGACGGAGGCATTCCGGCCTCCGAAAAAATAGGGAAAGACTCCTTCGACTACCTGATCCAGGTCAAGGGCATGAGCAACCTGCATTCGGACGAACGGGCCACCCCGGGTCTGGCGCTGAACATCGCCACGGCTTCCCGGGGAAGCGACCACCTGCGCAGCCGCCCAGCCATCGATCTGTATCACCTGCCGGAAAAGGTCCTGCGCAAAATCTACAGCAACCCGATTCCCTATGACGGGCCGCTCAGTTCCGAACACACTGAATACATCGGCAAACCGTGGCAGGTATTCTGGCAGGAAAACTGCTACATGGCCGTGGACTGTCTGGGAATCTGCAAGTACCACACGACCTTCTTGGGCGCGACCCTGCCTAATTTCGAAGATTGGCCCAAGGTGATTTACTACAACACCGGGCTGGAAATGACGCCCACCGAGGTCTGGGACATAGCGGTGCGCTGCAACACTTTAGAGAGAATGTTCAACCTGCGGGAAGGCCTGACCCGCAAAGATCTGAAAAAAGGCGACATGCTCAACCACCGTTATTTTGACGAACCTTGCCGCCGCGGTGCCCTGGACGTTATCGGCAAAAAGATCGACCGCAAGAAATTCGACGTCATGGTCGACGAATTCTACGGTTACAAGGGGTTGGATAAAAAAGGCAACATCAAAGCGGCCACGCTCAAAAAGCAGGGGCTCGCTGCCGAACCGTCCCATTTGCTGTGATCTATTGTAAAGGAGATAACCCATGGATAAAGCGTTAATGATAAATCACGAGAAATGCACGGGCTGCCGGCTATGCGAGCTGGTATGCGCGGTAAAACACGACGGGGTGTCCAATCCGACCCGCAGCCGGATCAAGGTCATGAAGTGGGAAATGGAAGGTCTGTATATCCCCATGTCGTGCCAGCAGTGCCAGGATGCGCCTTGCGAAAGCGGCTGCCCGGTAGGGGCCATCTCTCGCAATGAAGGCCTGAACCGGGTGGAGGTGGATCACGAAGTTTGCATCGGCTGCCGCACCTGCGTATCGGTCTGCCCCTTCGGTGCCATGACCTTTAATGCCATCGACCGCAAGGTGATCAAGTGCGACCTGTGCGACGGCGATCCGCAGTGTGTTCGTTTCTGTGATGTCAAGGCCGTGGAATATGTTCCGGCCACGGATGTCAGTATCGTCAAGAAGAGAGACGCCGCCCTACGGTTGAAAGAAGCCTCCAAGAAAGCGGACACGCTGCAGGCCAACCCTTAAAAACCATTTGAACGACTGCGATTAGAAGCCATCAAATAGAAGTCAATTAAAAATATGGCCCCGGGTTTTTGGACCGGGGTCATGCCTTTTGGTCACCGGCCCCGGCTGGTTGGCCAATGGCTGAATCGGCGCGTGCCGATCTATCCAGAACCCGCCTTATCTTCGTGGCAATCTCGGTCTTGATGACCGGCTTCATCACGAATCCCTGAAGTCCCATCGCCTCGCTCTGCTCGGCGTTGATCTGGTCGCTGAAACCGGTACAGAGAATTACCGGCAGATCCGGACGGATCTTTTTTAGCTCCTGGGCCAGTTGAATCCCGGTCATATTGGGCATGGTTAGATCCGTAATCACGAGCTCGAAGCGATCCGGATTGGCTCGAAAGGCCTCGAGCGCCTCCACGCTTCCGGTCCGCACAGCCACCTTGTATCCCAGTCGGGCAAGCATCTGCTGGACCATCCTGACAATGGCCTCCTCATCATCGACCAACAGAATACTTTCGGTGCCGGCCGGGATGGGGGCATCCCGTTCAGCCAGTGTCTCCTCAACCTTGCTGTCGAACAACGGCAAGTAGACTTGGACTGCGGTGCCATAATCAGGCTCGCTGACGATCCGCAATTCGCCATTGCAGCTTTTGACAATCCCTTGGACCACGGAAAGTCCCAACCCCGTGCCTTTCCCGGTTTCCTTGGTCGTAAAGTAAGGGTTACAAACTTTCTCCATGATTTCCGGGGGGATCCCAAGCCCGGTGTCGGCGACCGTGAGCCGGGCATAATTCCCGGGAATCAGCGCCGGCATGTCTGCCTGCCCCGCATCCAGGCGGACCGCCTTTAATTCCACGTTGAGTTCACCGCCGTCCTTTTCCATGGCATGAAAGGCGTTGGTGGCCAGGTTCATGATCACCTGGTGAATTTGGGTAGCATCTGCAATCACCACGCCACATTCAGGATCGATGGCTTGCTTGAATCTAATCGTAGACGGAATGGTCGAACGCAGCAGCTTAAGCACCTCTTTAAGGATCGGCTGCAGCTTGGTCGGCCGGGCTTCTTGCTCGCTCTGCCGGCTGAAGGTCAGGATTTGTTTAACCAGATCCTTGGACCGCATGGCGGCCTGGAGAATCTCGGCGACATAGGTCTGCAGGTGGCTATCGGCCGGCAGATCATCCCGCAGCATTTCCGAGAAGCCCACCAGGGGGAACAGGATGTTGTTGAAGTCGTGGGCGATTCCCCCCGCCAGGGTGCCGATGGCCTCCATACGCTGGGCTTGCTGCAACAGGGTTTCCATCTCCTTGAACTCGGTCACATCGCGAAAAACAGTCAACTTTGAAGTGGAACCATCCGGGTTGCGGATTGGCGAGTTCGAAATATGGAAGATTTTACTATCCAGGGGGCTGGCCACCTCGGTAGTGACGTATTCGCCGTTCATCACCTGGCTGTGGTTACACCAATCGCACTGCGCCTCCAACCCATGCATGGCCTGGAAGCAAGGCTCGCCGGTGGCATCCCTCCCGAGCCGCTTGATCATGGCCGGATTCAGGTACTCTACCCTTAAATCCGGAGAACAGATATAGGTAGCGTCATCCATCGCCTCCATCATGGTTCGGTATTTCTCTTCGCTCTCGCGCAGGGCGGTGTAGGTCCGCCGCCGTTCATCTTCCACACCGATGGCCGCGGCCACAATCCCCATTAATTCTTTGTCCGCTTCGCTGGGCGTGTAGTCCTCTTTGAAAACGACACAGAGTGCCCCAATATAGGTTTCGAAGAATTTTACCGCTTTGCCCATATAGGTTTTTAGGCCAAAGGATTCGACGTTGGGATCAGTGCGGGCATACTTGGTTGTCTGGAGGTCGGGAACGATCATTACCTCTTTGGAACCGTTTTGAATCACATCGTAACATATATGCCCTTCGGGATCGTCCACCGGATTGAACTCTTCCGGGGTTTGCCACTGGCCCCAGGCCTGCAACTGCCCGTTGTCCAGACGGTTGTACAGGGCACAGGTTGCCCCCAGCAGTTCTCCGCACAGGCCGTCAGCCGGTTGATATTTTCAATCGAATCCGGTGTGAAGTTGATGAAACAATCATTCAGCTTGGCAAGGTCCTCTTCGCTCTTGCGCAGGTCCGCGGCCACCAATTTGCGTTCGGTAATATCCCGGGCATTGACAACAAACCCGCCCACAGCCGGATGATCGAGCAAATTTTCACTGATACCTTCCAGGGTCCGCCAGGATCCATTGTGGTGCTGCATTCTAAATTCGGTCGGAATCGATGGCAGCAAATTGCGAAGGCTTTGTTGGAAACGCGCACGCATGGTGTCTCTGTAATCCGGATGAATCAGATCAAACACGCTGCGGCCGGCCAGGTTCTGAGAATCCCATCCGAGGGTGCGCTCGATGGACGGGCTGGCGTAGGTAAAAACACCTTCTGAATTCAAAATTGCTACAATGTCGGAAGCATTCTCGATCAGGTTGCGAAAATACTGCTCTTTGCGCTGCAGGGTGTGCAGGGACTCCCGCAATTGGCTGGTCATCCGGTTGAACACTTCGGCCAGTTGGCCGAAATCATCCTGGGTGCTGACCGGGATGCGGAGTTCCAGATCCCCGTTCCCAATGCGCTCGGCTCCTTCTGTAAGGGTTTTAAGCGGTTTGGTAAGGTGACGGGTCCAGAACATCAAGATTATCGCCAACACGAGCGTACAGGCTGCGCCCAGGCCAAACACGTAAGGGCGGATCCGGTCGGCCAGGCCGTAAATTTCTTTTTCCGGAGCGGTTGCAATTATGAACCACTCCCAGGGGCTGAAGAAATCATAGCGCGCCAGGTTGGAATCCATTGCTGACGTGTATACGAGACGCCCCCGTCCATTTTGCAATTTTTGAAACCAGGTTTGGCTGCGCACATCGTGCCCGATCCGGCCGGGATCCGGATGCAGGGCGATTTTACCCTCAGCGGTCACTGCAAATATATAGCCCTCGCGACCCACCTCGATATTCGCCATACCCGAGCCCGCATCCAGCTTGGCCTTGGTGATACTGGCCGGGATGTCCGCCAGCCCATAATTGTTGAGAACGGCCACCTGTTCTTTGGCAACGCGCATGGCTTCCACCAGACGGGTCTCCAGCCAGGTATCAGCCAGATCGGCCAACGCCAGGCGTGAAAAGTAGTGGGTGGTGGCAACCGTGGCGAGGGTAAAAACAAAAACCAGGGCCAGGGTAGACGTCAGGAATTTTGTATAGATGTTCATAGGGTGTCCTCTATTTGGTCAAACGGCCTGCATGGACTTACAACTCCAGGTACAATCTATGGCCGCCATGCCTGGAATCGCCTGAAGCGAACATGATATGAACAAGTTACAGAATTAGCACTATTTCTCGATGGGAGCTCCCCGTATTCAGCCCCCATCGCCGACCACGATAAAAGGTGCCCAAAAAAATGGGTGCGCGTAAGCTGCTATGGTTTGGCTGGATGATGCATCTACAAGGGTTTTGCGGTCCAGTAGGTGCAGGATGGATTTCCGCAGGGATTTGGCCCGCGATAGGCCGGGGTCCTGTTCCTGGAATTGAAACAGCCCCGTGGTCAGCATTTTGGCAGAGGTTGTCTCGACGGGCCACATGCTGACCAGCAATGCCCTGGAACCGGCATAAAAGAACGCCCGGCCGAGGCCGGATACCGCTTCGGCGCCGGCCCCCTGAGCGGCGCCTGTATTGCAAGCGGATAGCACGATCCAGTCCGCATTCAATTTCAGCTCGAGTATCTCTGCGACTGTCAGCAGACCGTCTTCACTGCCCCGGGTTACCTCCGGACCACTCAGGGCCAGCGCGGGTTGATCCAATCCATCCAGATCGCCGGGCACCAGGCCGTGGGTAGCAAATGCGATGACCTTCCGGTTGGAAAGGTCCATATTCTTCACCCGGCTTTCCGTGGCCCGCAATCCCAGGTAGATATCCCGGCTCGGGTCGGCCCCCAGCATGGCGGCAATGCCGGTGATCTCTTCGGCCGTGTCGGGCAACCGGCTGAGCATGCCGATATGGCTGGAGACCAGGGTCGGACTGTCCAGGGTATCACTTTCCGCCACCCGAATACCGCGGACCGCCAGGCGGCCGCCGCGACTGACCAACTGAGTGTTTTCAACCGGCTGTTCCTGGGCCGCCGCCTGCATTTGCAGGACATTGAAGTAAGGGTCGCCAAATCCGGCAAAGGTCCTGCGTTGAGGATTCCCGGGCGGCAATGAACGCAGGGTCACCAGTGAAGAAACCGAGGGCAGCCGCGTCAGGGTGTGTGCCCGGATCAACCAGGGGACTTTCCGGTAGGCGGCAAACAGGGTCTTTTCATTTTTTGCCAGGGAGACCGGGGCTGTGGGTAATACCGCAAAGGGAATGGTTCCCAACGGCGCCGACGCGACAACGATGAGATCGCCGGCTTGCTTCCAGGCGGGCGCCACGGGTTTGAGAAGGGTAGCGTACAATTCATGCGCTAGGTTCAAATCATAATCCGGGATATCGCCCAGGGTACCCGGAACCGGGGACAGGGTCTGCCGCAAGCGCAAAATTTTGTCTTTGAGCCTGTCTCTGCCCACGGCGGCAATTGCAAAGGCGACCGGTTTGCTCGGCGATAGGCCCCAGATATAGGTTCTAGCGGCAGCCGGATAGATAACCACCAGCGCCTCGCCGGATTTTAAATACTGGCGCAATGTCTTAAATCCGGGCACTTGTGGATTTACAAATTCCTCGTAGCGGGGGAAACGATTTTGAATTTCAAGCAGGATGGCCTTGCGGGCCTGTCCCAGGGTGGCAATTGAAGCTTGCAGATCGGTGATCACATTCTGCTCAACCTGGTCAGGCGGAGCAGCGAGGAGATTGGCCATGATCAACTTGAGCGACTCGATCTGTTTGGATGCGTCCTGCTCCCGACGGACAAGATCGGCCAGTTCCGGGGTGACGGCCGCCGCCCGGGCGCCGCTGGCCCCAAGCGCCTGTTTCACCAGACTGCCGTTGATGGATTCACACAGATGGAATATCTGTTCCGGAATATCGGTCTCCGCCGGCTTGACGGAGGAATGGGTATACACAGCGGTCAGCAAATCGATATAGGCCTCCGCGATAACCTTGATACGCTGGTTTTTGAGATGATCCTGGCTGGAACTCCGCTCTTTGAAAAGTACCGGCAAGGCCTTGGAAAAGTCTTTGCGCGACTGTATGTGGTTGTTAAGCGCATGGTGAGCCATGCCTCTCAGTCCCAGCATTTCGGCTGTCTGGTATTGCCCATCACCCAAGTAACCCTGCAGGTCGCGATAGGCGGCGTCGATTGTCGCCATCGCCTCCCGGGCCCGACCGGTCATCAAGAGTGGAATCATCATGTCGGGATTACGGGCGATGTACTTGTTGTAGTCATAGGCGTTAGCGGCCATATCCGCCTTGATGCCGTCAAGCTGTTGGGCGGCGGCCGGGTATTGCTGCCGAGCCACCAGGATCTTTACCAGGTTGCTGCGGGCAGCGCCGATCCAGGCGGCCTCTTTCGGCATCCCGGCCTGCTCAAATAGATCCAGGCCCTTGCGGATCAGTTGTTCGGCGTCTTCCAAGCGGCCCTGCATGGCAAGGATCTCACCCAGGTGAACGATGCTGTCCGCGGTGGTACCCGATGATTTACCGGTCAAACCGATAGACTCATTCAAAGTATCCCGAGCGCCCATTTCCGCGGCTATCAAACGCCCCTGGTAGGCCAAGTTCATATCCAGACGTCCCTTGTTATGCAGATACACCATCGGATGCTTCTTAACCTTTAGTTTCAGCAGCCGGGCGGCCTCCCTGCGATGGGGTTCCGCCTCCGCAAACTGGCCACGGGCATGGTAGAGGGTTGCCTGGATCCGGTGTTTATCGATCCGCAGCCACTCCTGTCGATTGCGACTTGACGATTGTAATCTTTCTCTCTCGATAAAAGCGAGGCCTGCGGTGACCGTCCTTTCACAGGCAGCCAGATCACCCACCCATGAATAGTAAAGCGCCAGCAAGAAATAGCTCATACTGCGGGGGGTTTTCTCCATGCTGCGGGTGACATAGGAGATGGCATTGCGAAAATTGCCTGCCATGGCTTCGGAGGTACTCAACAACCTGAGTGTCCCGGAGGATTCGCGATACTGGTTGGACAGCCTGAAATCTTCCAGACTTTGAAGATAGCGCCCCAGTTCACGGGCAGCCAGACCCCTGGAGAAGTAAAATTGGGCCAGTTTATTTGGGTCTTTCGTATCAGGTGGGACAGCGTCCACCTTGGTATACAGTCCTGCGATGGCACTCTTGTCGAACTTGCTCGGCCGGTCCAGCAACTCCAGGATATCGCTCACTCGGCGGGGCGGCATTTCAAAAGATTTAGCGGCCATGTCGACCGTTACCTGCCGGGCATCCTCCACCGTCATCTTCTTCTCTACACAGGCGGTAGCAGCCAACATGAGTAGCAATGTTACAAGGACTGAGTATCCGGAGAGACAAGCATTCGCGTATAGCGACCTGGGGTGCTGTCGCCGGTTGAAATCTTTATTCATTCCCGCACCTTTCTAAAATACTGGTCTTTTTAAGAAATACACACACTTCGCTTTTCGAAGGCACCTTCCCGTTAAGTCCCAACCTCTATATCAGAATGTAGACTTGGATTCAATTTGGAGGATGAGCCTGGCTGGGGGCTAGCGCTAACCAAGCTGAATCAAAGTGAATTGATATACGGCTGGTTCACGATGTCCCGGGGGAGTGCCAAATTTAGGGGAAGGTTTTGAAATATATATTAAAATTTAGAAGCTATCTCAAAACAGATTTTGGTCAAAGGTCAAGGCGGGCATGAAATTTTAAACCGGAGGTACCAGCGAAGCCAATGCCCATCGTGGTAAATACTCGAGTATATCGAGGATTTGGAGTTTGCGCCCAACGCCGAGATTTGGCCAAAAGATTTTTTGAGATAGTTTCTAACCACCGGCGAGTAGAATGACGATATGAATCTCATCGCCATCTTGGGTGACCTTCTTCATTTCGTCCGGATAGGCGCTTTCATTGTTCAGATAGATTTCGATGAAGTGCCGCAGCTTGCCTTTTGTATCAAACAGACGCTCCCGCAGACCTGGATATTGCCGCACCAGGTCGTCGATACACGCCCCGACAGTGGTCCCATTCACGGCAACGGTCTCACGGCCGCCGGCATGTTCACGGTGGGTTTTGTGGAGGTTTATGTTGATGCCCATGCTTGTCACTCCCTGTCGCACTTGGAACCGTGCGGATCTCGATTGATTTTAGATTCACTGAATGCCGGGACCAGACCGTCATGACGCAGCAGACAGCCGGCTGCGGGAATGGCCTTGACGGCTTCCGTGGCTTGGATCGCACCGCTGACCGCCGGGGTTGTACCCAATCCCGGCGCAACTTGACTTGGCAGTTCAGCTGGGATAAGCAGGCAGCACATGACAACCTGCCCTACCATTGCCAGAGATGCCCGGCCCGGTAAAATGGTTATTATTACCAGCTATTTTACCGGTGAAACCTATGGCCTTTTGGGCCCCCAGGCTGCCGCCTCGATCATAACCCGCCAGACCCCTTACGAGTGTCTGGTTGTCGTCGTGACCAATGAGGATGAGCCGCGATCGGTCAAAAAGGCCCTCTATGACTACTTTGGATCCCAGACGCCGCTGGTCGGCTTTTCCTATCTCAGTGGCCGTCCCGACCTTTTGGCCCTGGCGGCGGAGCTTAAAGCAGAAGGCGCGACGACCCTATTGGCCGGCCCCCAGGCCAATGTCGATTTCAGGGGTGAAATCGGTTGTGACCGGCATCCCCACCGCTTCCAGGGCTTGGCCGACCATTTCAGTTTTGCGCTGCACGGCCCGGCCGAGCAGTTCGTGCCGCTCCTACGGCGTGAATCTCCGGCCGCCCTCCCTGATATCGCCGGCGCGCTCTATCTGGAGGAAAAAGGATCGCGTGTAGAAAATCCCGAAATAGACTGGGACCCTGCGGTCTTCAGCGGCATTGACTGGTCCAATATCTATCGCGTCGTTGATTCCCGCCTGAAGCCCATCGAAATCACGTCTGCCCAGGTGCTCCAGCAGCTCGGCTGCCCCTGGGCAGCCCGCTCAACACCGTCTAAGATCGACTATCCCGCTTTCCTGCCCAATGCAGCTGAGGAAACCGTTCACCTCGAATTGGCCGGTTGCAGTTTCTGCGATGTCGCCACCGATAAAGGGCTGGTCTCCGGCTTTTCACACGAGGTCGTTTTGGACCAGGTGTCAGCTCTTCCGGAAACCGCCGCAGGCCGGAAAATCCCATTTGAATTGATCAACGAAAACCCGTTGCCCGGATTGCCACACCTGCTGGCAGGGATCCAAAAGCGCGGATTGGAAATCTCCCGGATCAACTTGACTTTGCGAGCGGACTGGCTTTTGAAGGCCGAACGCCACCTGCAATCCGCACTGGAAATGGCCCGGGACATGCACATCCGCATCGTATTCGCCTCGATTGGTTTCGAATCCTTCAGCGATATCCTGTTGGGCAATCTCAACAAGGGGTTGTCGGTCGATGCCAACCTGGCAGCCGTGGACCTGATCCGGCGGATGAAAGGTGCCTTCCCCCGTGCACTGGGTTACCTCCGCAACGAGGGCGGCAACCACGGATTCATCCACCCAACGCCCTGGGATACACCGGCCACCGAAGCCGAGGTGGGGGGCATCATTGCCAAGCACGATCTTGCCCGGGATATCCTACCGGACCACAGCACCCCTCTTATCATCCACCATGCGTCCGGTCTGGGGGCCTGGATACGGAGGATTGAAAGCAGGGAGAACCTCAGGTTCAACCGCATCGGCTCGATCATCGCCTGGTGGGACGATCCCTTTTAAGCCCTATTTTCAATATTCTCAAAGACCATGGTAACAAGCGTGAAATGCATTCGCCCGTTCACCAGAATGAATGTTTATATTGATATTATCAGTCCCGAAAAAATTGTCAATGGAAGAATAACGCCCTTTTAGCACAAGCCCATAATTATTTTTATTTCATTTATATTAGATGTTTATAGTCTAATTACAATCTGCTTGACTTTGGACAACCCTCTGCTATACTGCCTTTAATTTTAAGTTCACTATATTGAACAAACATGCCCCGATTGTGAATTATGAATATCAACGCGGTGAATTAGAAAGGCTTGCTGACATAATGGCCAATTCAAATCAATCCAAATCCAGCCCCGGTGGGTATAAAGCGCCTGCTGTCGGCAAAGCGTTTGAACTTTTGCGGACCGTGGCCCGCTCGCGTCAAGGCCTGGGTTTGAGTGAACTCGCCTCCGAACTCGGCTACAGCAAAAGCACCACGCACGGCCTGGTGCACGCCCTCATCCATGAAGGCGCCCTGGTGCAAGCCAACGGCGGTAAAAAACTGCTGTTGGGATCGGCGGTGGTGGAGCTGGCCTTTCAAAGCTGGAATTATCTGATCATCAACCGGGAAGCGCAACCCATCCTTGATGAACTTCGGGAAGAAATCGGCGAATCGGTCTTTCTCGGGGTATTCAATCGCAGCAATGCGCGCGCCATCATCATGGCGACTTCAGAGGCGACCAAACCTTTGAAAATTTCTTCTCCCCCGGGTACGACCATACCCCTTTTTGCCGGCGCCGTGGGCAAAGTCTTCCTGGCCGGCATGGAGGATGTCCAGGCCCTGGAGCTTATCCGCGAGAAGGGGTTGCCCCGGTTTACCGACAACTCAATTGTCAGCGAGAATGAATTGATGGGGGAACTGGAACGGGTCCGCGAACGCGGCTGGGCGTTAGATGACGAAGAGTATATACCGGGCGTCCGGGCCGTGGCGGCCAGCCTCGGCAACCTGCACGGCCTGCCCCTGGCCATCTGGGTGGTGGGATTTGCCGGTAGTATGGGTGACAGCGATTTAGATAAGATCACTCACGCTACGCTGGAAACGACGGAGAAGCTGCGTGTCGTCCTGGATGCAGCGCACTAAGACGAAGAGGCGTTTTAAGTTTTAGGTTTTAAGTGTTAAGAAAAAACCTTAAACCCCAAACAGAAACCGGTCCCCAAAAGGACCGGTCTGAAATTTAGATATAGCCGTTTTAGGTTTTTAGGTTTTTTCTTAACACTTAACACTTAAAACCTAACACATCTGAATTCTCAATGAGAATTCCGCTTTCTAAAAAAGTTTTCGCCCACAGGTGGTAGTTATTGGTTCTGAGCAAGGCTTGAGCACTTTTGGGACCGGAGGCGTAGTAGACGCTACGTCGAGGATCACAAAAGTGCGAAAACGCGGCTCGGGGCCAAAATATGCCGCTTTCTAAAAAAGTGTTCGCCCACAGGTGGTAGATTTTGGCTTGGGGCAAGGCCGCAGCATTCCTGGCAAACCGAGGCGTAGACCATCTACGTTGAGGGTTGACAGGAAGCGAGAACGCAGCCCCGGGCTAAAATATGCCGCCTGTGGGCGAACACTATATTTCCATGTCGTCCGGTAAATCCGCGTTCGTATACACCTTCTGCACATCGTCGCAATCTTCCAGGGCCTCCATGAGGCGCACCATCTGCTCGGCCTCTTTGCCGGCAACCGGGGTGACGGTCTGGGGCAGCATGGTGACTTCGGCGTCGATGGTGGCAATCCCGGCAGTCTCGATCGCGGCACGCACGTCTTCAAAATCAGATGGTTCGGTAATCACCTCAAAATTTTCACCATCTTCGGGACGTCCTCGGCACCGGCGTCCAGGGCGACCTCCATGAGGGTATCTTCATCCGTGGCGCTCTGTTCGACCACCAGATACCCCTTTTTATCAAACATGTAGGCCACGCACCCGCTCTCGCCGAGATTGCCGCCGGCTTTGCTGAAAATATGGCGGACATCGGCCACGGTGCGGTTCTTGTTGTCGGTCAAGGATTCAATAAAAACCGCCGCCCCGCTGGCCCCATATCCTTCATACGTCACTTCTTCGTAATTCACGCCCTCGAGTTCACCAGTACCTTTTTTTACGGCGCGTTCCATGTTGTCTTTGGGCATGTTTTCGGCCCGGGCCGCCGCCAGGGCGGTGCGCAGCCGCGGGTTGGCATCGGGATCACCGCCGCCCATCCGGGCCGCAATGGTGATTTCCTTGATCAACTTGGTAAATATTTTGCCCCGCTTTGCGTCGGTGGCTGCTTTTTTATGCTTAATGGTTGACCATTTGCTGTGTCCTGACATCGATCAATCCTCCTTATCTGAGACGTATGAGAAATACCCAATTTTGTTTCAGTTCAAGGCCAACGCAGAACTGGAGCAAAAGGGGGTATTTCTCATGGGTCTCAGAGCTTACCCAGACCAATGATAAATATCTCCCGGCTCGCTTTGCGGCTGCTCTGGGGTTTGAATATTTTCTGTTTTTTAAAACTCTGGCGAACTTCCGCCAGGAAGGCCTGGAAATCCGGCACCTGGAAAATTTTACAGACAAAACGCCCGCCCGGTCTCAGGACATCTTTGGCCACGTAAAGGGCGGCCTCGCAAAGACCCATGCTGCGGGCGGCATCCACGTGCTTGCTGCCGGTAGTGGCCGGCGCCATGTCACTGAGCACCACGTTATACCCGGACCCGGCGTCGGCCTTCAATTCCGCCAGCATTTCATAGATATCGCCGGTCAGCACTTCAACCTGGTCGGGCAGCGCAATAGTCACCGGTTTCAGGTCGATGCCCACTACGCGGCCGGTCGGCCCGGCCACTTCCGCGGCATACTGCAACCAGGACCCGGGGGCGCACCCCAGATCCAAGACCGCATCGCCTTTTCTGATGATCCGGTTTTTCTGCTGAATCTCCTTGAGCTTATATACCGAGCGGGCCGGGTACTTATCCTTTTTGGCCTGTCGGGTATAGTGATCCTGCCACTTATTGCCGGATTTTGAACGTTTCATATGAAGCTATCTCAAATAAGTCTTTTGGCCCAATCTCGGCGTTGGACGCTAAATTCAAATCCTCGAAATACTCGAGTATTCCTCCGGTTCGAATGTAGCATCCGCCTTGACCTTGAACCAAAATCCGTTTTTGAGATAGCTTCATATATAGCGTTTCAGGTCAAGTCAAGCGCTTCTGCCTGACCTTTATTCCTTTAAAAAATTATGGGTTGCGGAACATCCATTGTCGCAGATCTATTCCTTCAGTTCCGCCTCCCGGGACTAAATACACAAGCTGCACATATCCCGGAAAGCCACAAAAACCTCGGCCCTGTTTCGATCCTCCCCCGTCCCCTCCCGTCAAGGGAGGGGCGCTTCGTTTGCCTATACTAGAAGAGGGCTTCCACCGCTTGATCGATATTTTTGACCCCGAGCAGATCAAGCCCCGGTTTTCCGTTGAGCCGCTTCAGGTTGGATTCCGGCAGCAGGCAGCGGCTAAACCCCATTTTCTTGGCCTCGGCCAGCCGGGTTTCCACCTGGCCGATGGCCCGCACCTCGCCGGTAAGACCTACTTCACCGAGCACGACAGTTCCGTCTGCAATGGGTCGGTCCAGGAAACTGGAGGCCACGGCACTGACGATACCCATATCCACCGCGGGCTCGCTAACCTTGACACCGCCGGCCACGTTCAGGAACACATCGTGCCCCATGAGCTGCATGCCCAGCTTCTTTTCCATGACTGCCACCAGCAGGGATACCCGGTTGCGGTCCAGGCCGAGAATTGTCCGGCGCGGGTTACCGAAACTTGTGGAACTCGCCAGGGCCTGCAGTTCCACCAGGATGGGGCGGGTACCCTCCATGCTGGACGTCACCACGGAGCCCGGGGCACTCGCCGCCCGTTCGCTTAAAAACACCGCGGACGGATTCAACACCTCGCCCAGCCCCGAGTCATTCATCTCGAACACCCCGATTTCGTTGGTGGAGCCAAAGCGATTTTTAACCGCCCGCAGCACCCGAAACACGTGGCCGCCGTCTCCCTCGAAATAAAGGACGGTATCCACCATGTGTTCCAGCATACGGGGACCGGCAATAGCTCCATCCTTGGTGACGTGTCCAACCAGAAAGATGGGGATACCGGTTTTTTTGGCCACCAGCATCAACTGCACGGTGGATTCGCGCACCTGGCTGACGCTGCCCGGGGCTGATGTCAATTCCGCGTTGAACATGGTCTGGATGGAATCCACCACCAGAACATCCGGCTTGAGATTGGAAATCATATTGAGAATAGCGTCGATATCGATCTCCGACACGACCAGAAGATCCGGGGATACGGCCGCCAGGCGCTGGCTCCGGATTCGAATCTGCTGGATGGACTCCTCGCCGGACACGTAGAGGACCTTGCGGCCGGCAACGGCAAATCCGTGCAGGGCCTGGAGCATGAGCGTGGATTTACCGATACCCGGATCACCCCCGATCAATACCAGGCTCCCCGGGACCAGTCCACCGCCCAGCACCCGGTCGAATTCGGCAATACCGGATTCCAGGCGAAATTCATCCTCGACGGCCACACTGTCGATGGGCACCGGCTTGCTCGGGCTGGTCGGGCCGGCACCCCCCTGGCCTTTGGCCGGTTTACGGGCCACCACCTCTTCCACAAGGGAATCCCACTCGTTGCAATCCGGACATTTGCCCATCCATTTGGGGCTCTGGTAGCCGCAGGATTGGCAGGTAAATATGGTTTTGGTATTCTTTTTCAAGAAACTTCGCGCCCCTTTGGCTTGATATATCCATTGATTTCTGGCATCAAATAGTTTCTAAGCGGTCATAACATGTAGCACACAAGGGATCAATGGCCTGCAGGCAACCGACAAAGCCTGTAGGGTAAGCAACGATACTGGAAGGGAGTTTATGCGTTTTCGGGCTTTGGGTTTCCTGCAGGTTTTCCTGGTTTTTCTCTGTTTCGCCTTCACGCCAAATCAAAGCTGGTCGTCCGACCACACTGATCCACATGCGATCTTTTTCAAGGATGTCCAGACGCGCCTGCTTGAAGAGGGCTTTAACCAGGTGATGATCGAGCGCCTTTACGGCAAACGAGCGCCTTTACGGCAAACAAGATGTGCACTTCGATGTCGAAAATGTCTCCCTTTTTTTCGTACACAGCGAAGCCCGGGTGGACTACGAGCAGTTCACCAACTGGAGAGCCATTCGCAAGGCCCGCAAATACATCGAGACTCACGAAAAGGACCTGCAGTACTCAAAAACAACATACCGGGTCGATCCGGAGGTTATCACGGCTATCATCCTGGTGGAAACCCAACTGGGCACCTATATGGGCCGCAGTCGGGTATTCAACGTGCTCTCCACCATGGCCGCCCTGAATGATCCGAAGGCCCGCAATGTGTTGTATAAAGAGCTCCCCCCCAAACGGCGCTATTCACGAACCAAGTTCGAGAAAAAGGCCGACTGGCGAACCAAATGGGCCTTTAAGGAGCTGGTGGCCTTCATCCACTATACCGCCCGTGAAGATCTGGATACCACCCGCATGAAAGGGTCCTATGCTGGTGCCATCGGCATAGCCCAGTTCATGCCCACCAACGCCTACAAAATGGCCCAGGACGGCAATGGCGACGGCCGCAAGAACCTTTATGAGCATGCCGATGCCATTGCCAGCGTTGCCTATTATCTAAAGTACCATGGATGGAAGCCCGGCATCAGTGCCAAAAAACAGCACCGCATGATTCTGCACTACAACAATAGCGACGTCTATGCTAATACCGTGCTGAAAATTGCGAAAAAACTAAAATAGGGCTGAATACGCAAAGGCGAATTCAGCCGTGTTAAGTTTCATGTGTTAAGTTTTAAGACAACCCAAAAGCAGAATCCGCATGGCAATTGGGAATCTGTTGTTGGTTTAAAATTATTAAACCTTGAACGTTGAACCGGGAATCTTTGAACCAGAATAGCTTATGGATTTACATACAATTGTAGTTGTTTTGGCCCTGGTGGCCCCTTTCTTTTTCGGTACCATCTGGGCTACCGTGAATGTGGCGCAAAAAGATTTCGGCACTATGGGGAAAAAGGCCATGTGGCTCTTTATTGCAGCCATTCCCTTCGTCGGGTTTATCATTTACCTGATTTTCGGCATGCGAAAGGGGAAGATCCCGGCAGACTGATATACTCGGATAGCTGTTGACAAATAGAGATGGGTTATATATTTCAGATTGCACATAAAAATGGTCCCATCGTCTAGCGGTTAGGACGCCGGCCTCTCACGCCGGTAACGGGGGTTCGATTCCCCCTGGGATCACCAGAAAAACAACAGGGTCTGCGAATTACCGCAGGCCCTTGTTATTTGGATATTGTCAGGACGTCCCGCTTTTTAAGCGGGATAATGGAGGTTCGATTCCCCTGGGATCACCAAGCTATTTCAAGGGCTCGCCTAACCGCGGACTATTTTAATTGGGGCAGGGTCAGCACATCCCGCAGGCTGGCAAAATATAGGCGCTTGCCTTCCGGAAATTATCACGATTATATCTATTGGTTAGCATGGATATCCAGACCTGCGGTTCGTTGACAATCAGATTTTGCCAACTGATTTCCGACGTATATCTTTAAGCAAACTGATAATAACCATTTTCAAGAGAGGTTTTTTGAATTGTACGTTTCGAAGTCGCCGGTATCATAAAAACGCCATGGGTTGTCCTGATCGTCAACCACTGTAATATTGTAAAGTGCGTCAGGTGTCCCGGCTTCGACTGCAAGCATGGTTGACTGCCAGAGTTTCCAGGCGTAGCGCCAGGCGGTGACATCGGAATTCAGCGGTGCATCTTCCAGAGGAGGTGAATAGCGGACCTCTGCCCCGTCTTCTGTCTTCTTCTGAAATTTTACGCGAAATCCGCGCGGCTTTCGAAACCACCCGTTTTCGATGATTTTCAACCCGTCAGCAATTTTCATGATGCCTCCCGGCGATAAGTGTACTCATATATCCCAGCTAGGGCCAGGTTGCGGATCTTTACTTTGAGAGCGTGGTGCATTATCGGATGATTTGCCCGTACCGCCTCTTTGAACATCTTGTGATTCGATGCGCAGGTCTAAATGGGGGAAGGCAAATTGAATACCTTCGTTGTCGAAAAGCAGCTTGGTTTTTTCAATCAGGTCGCAACGAGCCATCCAGTACTCTTTGTTATCCACCCAACAGCGTCCCCCCAGGTCCACCCCGCTAGCACCCAGATTCATAACATACACAACAGGGGCCGGCTTGCGTTTTACTCTGGGGTCCTGGACCATGATCCTTTCCAAGGTCCGCTTTGCTTTCAGTAGGTTCTGATCGTAGCGGATACTCAGGTCGATCTTAACGCGGCGCGTCTTGGTAAAATGGTAGTTGATTACGATGTCATCGAGGATTTGCCGGTTGGGCACAAAGAAAGTCTTGCCGTCGAATGTCTTCAGTCGCGTATTGAGAAAGGAGATAGCTTCCACCTTGCCCAGCAGTTCCCCCGCTTTGACGGTATTTCCAACATGAAAGGGCAGGGTTGGAATCAGTGGCCGTAAAAAAACCATGACCCCGATGACGATGAGGACGAGAATGGCTGTCAGGCGCACCACGTTTTCCGGCGGGGCGCCCATTTCAACCGCAGTTCCCATTATGGTGAAGGCAACAATAAAGATATAGAGGGACCGGCACATAAGCGGTACTGCCTTGCTATCCGGGCGAAGCCTTCTCATCTTATGGTCCAGGGCGTTATGAATCCATCTGGCGACCAGAAGGCCACAGATCATAATGAGCAGAGCAAGCACAATTGACGTGCCATGTTGAGTCAGCGTTTCGCCGAGTAATATTAGTCGCGACATTTCATTTTGCATTTGTAGCGTTCTCCCTAATAGCAATATCTAGAAGGAGGGCCTGGTTTTTTACCGCCCTGTAGGTACTGAAGATCAGCCGATTCAATCTGCCTGGCAATATTTGAGAAATGTCAAAAACCAGGGCTGATTTATACATACCCAACAAAAAACTGCAGTCTTCCATAGCCATGAAACGTTGCCCTCAGAGGGTGGGACCAGCTTTTCCTACTGCCGGGCCCCTTAGCTCTCGATAGTGTATCAGACCGCATTCACCTCAGCACTCCCGGCCAGTTTGCATCGGCTTTTTGAATGTGTCCCGGAATATCCGCTTCCCATTTCTTTTTAACCGCGGCGTTATAGTTGAGATAGAGTTTACCATCAACGATCCGCCAGGCGTTTTCGGGATCGACACTGGCCGTGTACCCCTGTGAGACGGCCCAGGCACAATAGCCGCCGTAACGGGGAGCATATCGTGCCGGGTCGGCTTTGAAGAGGTCCCGATGGGCTGCACTGGCAAAGCGCCAGGTGGCTCCTTTCCAAACAAATTCATATTGAGCTGAGCCTTCGAGTGGTCGCCCTTGCTTGTGATAAGCAACCGGATCGTAACCCCTTATGGCCAGTCCATGCCGGTCTGTATACACCTCACTTTTTGCCTGGACTGTTGAGGGGACCGCCATGCCGATAAACACGACTGCGGCTGTTAACAGAATACATACACGTGCCTTGTAATCCATTGTTCGCACCTCATCGTCTGATGGCCATAAGGCCATTAAAAATGCTTTTAATGGTCGGTGTCAAACGTCCACGGTTGTAGGCATCGCCACATTGGCGGATTGCTTCAGCGGCAGTGGGGTAAGGATGAATCACATTGGCCAGTTTGCCCAATCCCATGCCAGCCTGCATGGCCACGGTGATCTCGCTGATCATATCGCCGGCATGGCTGCCGACGATGGTGGCTCCCAGGATCTGGTCGCTGCCCTTCTTGACGTGAATTTTGACAAATCCGCCTGTCTCTCCGTCGACAATTGCCCGGTCCACATCGTCGAAGGCTCGGCTGACGGTGGTGTATTCGATACCGCGTTCCTCGAGATCCTTTTCATAAAGGCCGACGTGGGCGACCTCGGGGTCCGTGTAAGTCGCCCATGGAATGATGAAATCGGAGAACTTGTCCCGGCCGAAAAACAGGGCGTTGCGGATCACCAGGCGGGCGCCGAAATCGGCCATATGGGTAAACTGGTATTTGCTGGCCACATCGCCTACGGCAAATACATTGGGATTGCTGGTTTGCATCTTCTCGTTGACCGTGATGCCCAGGCGGGCATCATAGTCTATTCCGGCCGTATCGAGCCCCAGGCCGGCAACCGTTGGCTTACGGCCCGCGGCAACCAGGAGGGCATCGAATTCCAGGCGCCGCTCGACACCCTCTTCTTCCAGCACCATGGTCACGGCGTGTTTTCCACCACCGCCCCTGACCTCAACGCGCTTGTAGCGGGCGTGATAGTGGAATCGGATCCCGTCATTGCGAAGCGCATCACCCACAATCCGGGCCGCATCGGGATCTTCCTTGGGTAGGATGACGTCGCTGCGGGAGAAAACCGTCACCTGGGAGCCGAACCGCTGGAAGGCCTGGGCCAGTTCGAGCCCAATGGGGCCGGCGCCAATAATGCCCAGGCGTTGGGGCAGCTCGGTCAGGTTGAAGATGCTGGCGTTGGTGAGATAGGGGGCCTCCGGTAGACCGGGTATCGGCGGAATGGCCGCCGTACCGCCGGTCGCCACGACCGCTTTTTTGAAATTGAGGGTCTTGCCGTTTACCTCGATCTGATTCTTGCCGATGAAGCGTCCCTTGCCGATAAAGACATCTACACCCAGCTTGTGGGCGTAGCGTTCAGCTGAATCTACCGGAGCGATCTGTGCCCGCAAACGGCGCATGCGCTCCATTACGAAAGGAAAATCCACCGAGACCTCGCCCTCGATGCGCACCCCGAATCTATCCGCCTGGCGAACGGCGGCAGCCGCTTTGGCGCAGCGCAGCAGAGCTTTGGACGGTACACAACCCACGGTCAGACAATCGCCACCCAAAAGATGTGCTTCGATAAGCGCCACCCGGGCCCCCACACCCGCCGCGCCGGCCGAAGACACCAGTCCACCAGCCCCGGCACCGATGACAACCAGGTTATAGACCTCTTTGGGGGTCGGGTCGATCCACGCCTTGGGGTGGAGGTGATCTAAAAAGCGGATGTTGTGGTCGTCCAGCGGCGAGACGCCGCAGGCCTCCAGATCTTCCTCGGCAAAGTCGGCCAGTTCAGGGTCGCGTTCGGGTACAGCAGGCTGGAGCGAGAGTTGCGCTTCGTCCCGCTTGGTGAGCGGTGCGATGAAATCCGCCCATCTCACCATGGATCCATCGGGTCGGCGGGCCACCTGGCCGTGGTCTCCATCCTCGGCGAAACGATAGAAAAGGTATTTGTCCGCGAAGGGATGGGCCTGCTGAACGTGCTGGAAAACACCCGCGTCGAGAAGCAGATTGCCGATACGAACCGCATCGCTGGCATCGCCGGCGATCCCAGCGTCGATCAGCGCGGCAACAGCCTCGCTGCCAACAAAACAGGTTTTGTATTTTTTCGGTGGAATCCCGTATGTGCGGTCCTTAACGCCGAAAAGTTCCTTTACCCGCTGAGTGAGGCCCTCGAGGCTTTCGCCGTCAAAACTCGCCATTATCTCTTCTTGGTTATCCGTTGTCATGGTTTTCTCCTTTTAACGCTGCCAATTCATAGGCCCGTTGCGCCGCGCCGAAAAGCGCCGCCCGGTCTTCACAGATGACCAGCACGGGAATGGCCTGCATAAAATCACTAAAACGCCCCTTGGCAGTGAAGCCCTCCATGAAGGCGGCTGTTTGCAGGGCCGGCATAATCTTGGGCGGAATACCGCCCCCTAAATAGACACCCCCGGTAGCCATACCGGCCAGGGCTAGGTTGCCCGCCACCGCGCCGAAGATGCGGCAAAAGCGCTGCAGGGCCTCCCGGCAAAGTACATCATCGTCAGCGAGGGCATGGCGCGTGATGACCGCGGCAGGGTCTTCGAAAGCCATGTCCTGCAGGACCGCCGGTATAGGTTTGCGTTCGTCACTGGACCGCAGCCATTCAAAGATATTGACCAGTCCCTGGCCGGATAGCACGCGCTCTGCACTTACGTGACCAAACCGCTGGTGGCAAAAGCGCCACAAATCGGCTTCGGCTTCATCGTTCGGGGCGAAATCGGCATGGCCGCCCTCGGAGGCCACCGGTTGATAACGGCCGCTCCCAGCGATCATCAGCGCCAGGCCCAGGCCGGTTCCCGGCGCAATCACGGCCAGGTTGCCATCCAGTTTCGGTTCACCTTGATTCAGGATGGTCAGTGCGGATGGATTCAAGCGTGGGGCGGCGATGGCCGTGGCGACCAGGTCATTGATGATCTGAACCTGCTGCCAGCCGAACGCCCGGCGCAAACTATTTTCGGAAACGGACCAGTCAAGGTTCGGGAGGTCGGCGGCACCGGCTACTACCGGGCCGGCAACACCGAAACAGGCGGCCGATACCGACACTGATTGCCGCGCCAGCATAGCGGCAATCATCTCCTCCAGTCCACGCGCTGTCCGGCTGGAATAGGTGACGCTATCAATTTCTTTAAGTCCGTCGGCTTGCGGCCGAAAGATCCCAAGGTTTGTTTTCGTACCACCGATGTCACCGGCCAATATGTATTTCGATTCACTTTTCATAGGATTCGCTTGTGAAAAATTAATGGTTGTATGGGTCAACATCTGGTTTCACAGTTTTATTTTTCTGGTAAGTGCACCAGGGGGCTTACCTTATCCGCCTGTCGCGAAACCCGGGTACAAGGTCATGCCACCGTCCACTATCAGGCTGATGCCGTTGATGTAATCGGCCTGGTCGGAAGCCAGCCAGACAGCTGCCCGTCCGATGTCTTCGGGCTCGCCGATACGTTTGTAGGGCACCAGCGTCATCAAGGATTCATAAGCCTCCGGGGTCTTCCAGGCATCGGTGTTGATCGGTGTGCGAATGGCACCCGGGGCAATGCTGTTAACCCGAATGCGGTAGGGCGCCACTTCCTGAGCAATACTTTTCATCATCAGCATCACCCCCCCCTTGCTGGCGGCATAGTTCACATGGCTGGCCCACGGAATGACCTCGTGGACGGAACTCATACAGATGATCTTACCAGCAGCGCAGGAGATTTCCGGTACAACCCCGCGGCGTTTGAATTCACGCACTGCTTCGCGGGCACAGAGAAATTGGCCCGTAAGGTTCACATTTATTACCAGATTCCATTGGTCCAGGGTCATTTCGTCAAACGGGGCATCCTGTTGTAGTCCGGCGTTATTGATCAAGATGTCGATAGTCCCCAGCTCGTTTTTCATCTTCGCAAACATTGCCACTACCTGATCCTCTTTGGAGACGTCCGACTGAAGAGCCAGGGCGCGACCGCCGTTCTCTTCGATCGCTGTGACCACCTCCTGCGCCTGATCTTCTCCATGGACGTAGTTAACCACTACGTCGGCCCCGGCTTTCCCAAGCGCAATGGCTGCCGCCCTGCCGATTCCCGAGCTGCCACCGGTAACCAGTGCTTTTTGTCCCTTCAGGACAGTCTCGGCCTGACCTCGCGGCATAACGATTTCGGGATATTCTACCGACATTGTCGTCTCTCCTAATCTTCCGATCCGCCGGATTGTTGGATAAGTTTAGCGATCAAGCCTGTCCAGCCGGTCTGATGGGAGGCGCCCAGCCCGGCCCCGTTGTCGCCGTGAAAGTACTCATTAAACAGGATGTGGTCACGCCAGTGCGGATCATCTTGAAAGGCGCGCTGACCGCCGTAAATGGGACGCTCGCCGTTGCCATTGCGCAGGAACATTTTAATCAGGCGTCTTGATAGTCCTTTAGACACCTCGCCAAGGTTCATCATCCGCCCTGATCCGGTCGGACATTCCACTTTCAGTGAATCGCCGTAATAGTGATGGAATTTCTGCAGGGATTCAATCAACAGGTAGTTGATCGGAAACCAGATTGGCCCGCGCCAGTTGGAATTGCCGCCGAATAGTCCGCTTTCGGATTCGGCCGGCTGGTAGCTGATGGTATGGGCCTGACCGCCCACGTAGAAAGTGTATGGATTGTCCTTGTGGAATTTGGAAACCGAGCGGATACCGTATGGGGATAAAAATTCATTTTCATCCAGCGTGGGTTGCAACGTTTTGATCAACCGCTCGCGATTGACAATCGATAGCAACCGTCGCGAACCTTCTCCCGGTGCCTTCACACAGGCCAGGTTGCCGCTGTCCCGCAGATAGGCTCGATTCTCAAAGAACCAGTTCAAGCGCCGCCGGAAATCCGGTAGACTGCTCACCAGATCGTGCTCCAGGGTCTCAACTGCCAGCAACGGCATCAAACCCATCAGGGAGCGGACTTTCAGCGGAACGGCGTGGCCGTCGTCGGGCAGGTGCAACACGTCATAGAAAAAGCCGTCTGGTTCGTCCCACAGGCTAATTCCGTCGCGGTAATCGTCGGTCATAGCGCCGGCAATGCGTAGAAAGTGCTCGAAAAATTTGCTGGCGGTGTCCTGATAGACGGGATTGTCTTGGGCCAGTTCCAGGGCAATTTTCAGCATGACCAAGCTATAGAACGCCATCCAGGAAGTCCCATCGGATTGATCGATATGGCCGCCGGTAGGCAGCGGCGCGCTGCGGTCGAAGACGCTGATGTTGTCGAGGCCTAGAAATCCGCCCTGAAAAACATTGTTCCCCTCGGCATCCTTTTTGTTGACCCACCAGGTAAAATTCAGCAGCAGTTTATGAAATATACCTTCCAGAAATAGCCGGTCGGCCACCCCTTGCTGCTTGGCGTCGATTTTGTAAACCCGCCAGGCCGCCCAGGCATGCACCGGCGGGTTGACATCACCAAATTTCCACTCATAGGCCGGCAGGGCGCCGTTGGGGTGCATGTACCATTCGCGGGCCATCAGATCGAGCTGCCGCTTGGCAAAATCGGCGTCCACCAGGGCCAGGGGAAGGCAGTGAAAAGCCAAGTCCCAGGCGGCATACCAGGGATACTCCCATTTGTCCGGCATAGAGATGATGTCGAAGTTGTTCAGATGTTCCCATTCACTGTTGCGCCCGTCTCGCCGAGCCTTCGGAACAGGCGGCCGGCCGGGATCGCCCTGGAGCCACTGTTCGATATTGTAGTAAAAGAATTGCTTCGTCCACAGCATGCCGGCCAGGGCCTGGCGTTGAACGCGCCTTTCATCTGCGCTCAAGTCCGGCTTTTGGATCACATGGTAGAATTCATCCGCTTCGCCTTGTCGCTGCGCGAAAATCGCATCGAAATCGGCAAAGGGCGTATCTATTTTGGTGTTGGCTAACCGCAACCGAATGGTCCGGGACTGACCCGGATCGAAATCTCTGTCAAAAATCATCGCGACCTTGGTGCCTTCCCTATCCGGGTTAACGGCATCTTTCTCCCCGTTCACCAGGTAGCGATGAAAGGCATCTTTGACAAACGGATTGCCGTTGGGAGACTGATCCAATCGTTCCAGGTTGGTTTCGTTTTCTGTAAAAAGCAGTTCATCGGCATTTTCAGCATACAAAGAATAGTCGCCGGCTGTAGGATGTTTAATCGCAACCATGGCAACGTTGGATTCGTCATTGTTCTGCAGAAGATGCGGCTTGCCCACGACATCGTTCATAGGGCCGTTTTCATAGCCCCAAGACCAGGTGTTCCGAAACCAAAGGCTGGGCAGTGCTACACATCTCGCTCTCTCCGGCCCGCGGTTTGTCACCGTAATTCTTGCCAGGATGTTATCCTGGTCCGATTTGGCGTATTCGATCATGACATCAAAATAGCGATTGCCGTCAAAAACGTCTGTATCCAGCAGTTCATACTCGTAATCAGAGAAATCCCGACGCCGGTTCTCAAACACGAGATCGTCGTAGGGGTATTCGGCCTGGGGATACTTGTACAGCATCTGCATGTAGCTGTGAGTGGGCGTACTGTCCAGATAGAAGTAGTATTCCTTGACATCCTCGCCGTGATTACCTTCGGAGCCGCTCAGGCCGAACAGGCGCTCTTTAAGGATTGGATCCTTTCCGTTCCAAAGCGCCAGGGCGAAACAGATGTATTGATTGCGGTCCGAAATTCCGCCGATGCCGTCCTCACCCCAGCGGTAGGCCCGGCTGCGAGCGTGTTCGTGGGGGAAGTAATCCCAGGCGCTGCCGTCGGCACTATAGTCTTCACGCACCGTCCCCCAGGCCCGGTCACTCAGATAAGGCCCCCATTTTTTCCAGTTGGCCTTTCTTTCGCGATGGTCTTGAAGCCTTTCGTGCTCTTTACTTGTATTCATTAGCGCCCTCCTCATGCTGACGCTTACTGATTTGCTTCGTGCTGCCGATGAATGTTTGAGCGCATTTGAAAATCAGGGTCGCGCAATAGGCGACTAAACGTTGTAGGTTGACGATGCGGTGGATCCGCCGCGGCCTGTCCAGTTGGTATGGAAAAACGCACCCCTTGGACGGTCGACGCGCTCATAGGTGTGGGCGCCGAAATAATCGCGCTGGGCCTGCAACAGGTTGGCCGGCAATCGTTCGGAACGATAGCCATCATAGTAGGCCAGAGCCGAGCTGATCGCCGGCAGGGGAAGGCCCCACTGCACCGCCGCGGCCGCTACCCGCCGCCAACCGTCCTGAGCGGTCTCCAGAGCCCGCGCGAAAAAAGGGGCCAGCAGCAGATTGACCAGACGGGGATCCTTGTCAAAGGCTTCCTTGATTTTTCCGAGAAACGCGGATCGGATAATACATCCGCCCCGCCACATCAGGGCGATACAACCATAGTTAAGATCCCACCCCTGCTCGGCGGCAATCGCTCGCATCAACTGGTACCCCTGGGCATAGGATACGATCTTCGATGCATACAGGGCCTGTTCCAAGTCGCCGATCATCGTTTCAGATGCTCCTTCAAAGGCGGCTTTCGGCCCCTTGAGCATCTGAGCAGCCGCCACCCGCTCGTCCTTGATGGACGACAGAAAGCGGGCAAAAACTGCTTCGCCAATCAATGTCAGAGGCTGCCCTACATCGAGGGCCTTGATGGCCGTCCATTTGCCGGTGCCTTTCTGCCCGGCCGTATCCAGGATCTGATCCAGCACGGCTTCGTTGTTCTCATCCCGATAGCCAAGAATGTCGCTGGTGATTTCGATCAGATATGAGTCGAGCAAACCGCGGTTCCACTCGGCAAAAACACCGCCCATCGATTCGTTGGAAAGCCCCAAGCCGTCTCTCATCATCTGGTAGGTCTCGCTAATCAGTTGCATGTCGCCGTACTCGATGCCGTTGTGGACCATCTTCACGAAATGGCCCGCGCCGCTCTCGCCGACCCAGTCGCAACAGGGCTCCCCATCGTCGGTATATGCACAGATCTTCTGGAAAATCGGTTTGAGCGACGCCCATGCGGCCGCCGATCCGCCCGGCATGATGGACGGCCCCGTGAGAGCGCCCTCTTCACCACCGGAGATGCCGGTTCCGACATAGAGCAGCCCCTTGCGCTCGACGGCAGCCACCCGCCGGATGGTGTCCATGTAGTTTGAATTGCCGCCGTCGATAATGATGTCGCCCGCCTCCAGGTGGGGCAGGACCGATTCGATGAAGGCGTCCACGGCCCCGCCCGCTTTGATCATGCACATCACTTTGCGCGGCCGCTGCAGCATTCCGACCAGTTCTTCGATGCTGTGACAGCCGATTATGTTCTTGCCGGCTGCACGCCCGTTAACGAAGTCGTCCACCTTGCTCGTGGTGCGGTTGAAACAGGCCACGGTGAAGCCCTTACTTTCCATGTTCAGAATCAGATTTTCACCCATCACGGCCAACCCGACCAGGCCGATATCTGCTTGTTGTTTCATGGTATGTCCTTTCACTGTTTTCTTCATAACCAGCGTTCCGGGTGGGAAAGATTTCCTCGATCTTTAGCTGCAGGGCACACCACAGCAGCCCGTCCGCCAGGCATGACCGTCCTTTGCCAAAAGTTCATCGGCCGCAGCCGGCCCCCAGCTGCCCACGGAATAGGTGTGCAGCGACGCTGCCTGCTGATCGGCGGCCCAACCGGCGATGATCGGATCCATCAACCGCTAGGATGTCTCTATGCCGTCACTGCGGGCAAACAACGCCGCATCGCCGCGTAGGGCATCCAACAGCAGCCGCTCGTAGGCATCGGGCAGCACGATATCGGGAAAAGCCTCGAGGTACGAGTGGCTCATATTGACCGAGCGCGACTCGGCCACCGTATCCGGCACCTTTGTTTCAAAGCGCAACTGGATGCCCTCGTCCGGCTGAATGCAGATGGAGAGGAAGTTGGGCGTAAAGCAATCCTTCTTTCCCAAATGGAAGATCACATCCGGCGGCGGTTGAAACTCGACAATGATGGAACTGCTCTTGGCGGGCATGGCTTTGCCGGAACGCAGGTAAAAGGGGACCCCTTTCCAGCGCCAATTGTCGATGAAGAGTCTCAACGCGGCATAGGTGGCTGTCCGCGAGTCGGCAGCCACGCCGCTGCTCTCGCGATAGCCCGCATACTGACCACGTACGCTGTCCTCCGGAGAGATGGGGCGTACCGTGCCAAGCACCTTGACCTTTTCGTTGCGGATGGCATCGGCGTCCAGGGATGCCGGCGGTTCCATGGTCACCAACGCCAGCAGCTGCATCAAGTGATTCTGAAACATGTCGCGCAGCACGCCGGCCTTGTCGTAATAGCCGCCGCGCCGCCCCACATCCACGCTCTCCGCCACCGTGATCTGGACATTGGCCACGTAGCGCCGATTCCAGACCGGTTCAAAAAAGGTGTTGGCAAAGCGCAGGAAAAGGATGTTTTGGGCGGTCTCCTTGCCCAGATAGTGGTCGATGCGAAAGACCTGATGCTCGGCAAAAGCCGCATGTACGCGCTGATTCAACGCCCGGGCCGACGCCAGGTCCCGTCCGAAAGGTTTTTCGATGACAATGCGGCGTTGACCGGATGTTTCGTCGGCCATACCGGCCGCAGCCAGGTGATCACAGGCCGGTCCGTAAAAATCGGGTGCGGTCGCCAGGTAGTAAAGACGATCGGCCGCGCCGTTCTCCGCAGCCCGCAAGTGCGCGTCAAGCCCGGCATAATCCGCAGGTGCATCCAGGTTGCCCTGGACGTAAGTGATGCGTTGGGCAAAGTCGTGCCAACGGTTGGCCTCGAAGCCTGCGCCGAATTGCTCCACGCCACCGGCCAGGTGATCTCTAAAATGGTCGTCACGCCAGTCGCGGCGGGCAAATCCAACGATACGCACGCCAGCGTTAAGCCGGTTTTTCTGGAAGTTGTTGTACAGGGCCGGTATGAGCTTGCGGCGGGTCAGGTCCCCGGAAGCACCGAAGATCACGATTGTGCAGGCTTTATCTGCATTCATGGTTTTCATCCTTGCTGCCATTGTGATAAAGGTTGCAGGGGCCTGAAAACTACAAGTCAGCCCCCGTTGATTAAGGGTAATCCCTTCTGCGAAGATCCTTTTCCTGCATTATTGTCAGGGAGCAGGGCTTTTTCAGGATAATCGCAAACCGCCCCACCAAAGCAAATCAGATGTTTTTCTGTCGCAAAAACAGTCGACGCCTTACACAAAAACCGGGATAGGTCAAAGTTCCCTCCACATGTAAGTCTCGGCCACGCCGGGCCATGAATCTTTGCGGCCAGACAAAAAAGGATTGTTGGCGGCCAATGAGATCCGCCGGCAAAGCGCCTCCTGTTCAAAGTCCATCCGGCTTTTCCAGGTATAAGATGCTATGGCTGGTACTCAATTGATTTTTCAACGGGCCGAACCGCCGCAGCCGCAGCACGGTCGATAAACCAGCGCATGTCTCCATTGGCTGGTTTCACCCGCCCGGCGGGCAGGGCTTTCGTGCCAGGAGATGGATGCAGGATCTGGGCAACGATGTCCGCTTTGCCCGCCCCGGTGGCCACCCAGGCTATATGCCGCGCATGGTTGATCACCGGCAACGTCAGGGTAATGCGGTTCGGCGGCGGTTTGGGGGCGTCCGTAACGGGTGAAACCCAGGCTTTGGTTTCGTTTAAAACCGGATGGTCTGGTAACAGAGAAGCCGTGTGGCCGTCGGGACCGATACCGAGTAGGATGAGATCGAATCGGGGGTATTGGTTTTGGCCCGGATTGAGTACCGATTCAAGGGTGGTCCCATAATCTAGAGCCGTTTTGTCTAAAGGTTGCGAAGTGTCGATGGCATGAATCTGCCCAGTGGAGATGGGAACGCGGCCTAAAAAGCGTTTCATTGCCTCGCCATAATTGGATTCGGGGCTGCTTGGCGGTACCCACCGCTCATCAGCCCAAAACACCTGCCATCCCGGCCAGGCGACACCTGCATCCGGAAGATCCTGGTCGAGTGCCATGGCCAGGGTCTCAGGGAGCGAGCCACCCGATAGTGCCATGCAAAACTGCTCGCGTAAATTTACGGTAAGCACTGCCAATTGGGCGATGTAGGTCATCAAATCATACGCTAGTGTCCGGCGGTCGTCGTATACACTCACTTGTGTTGAATCACCCATTTTGCTACCTCAACCTCAATGACCGCCCAAACTTAACCCCGGGTTACCTATGATACACACACCGGGTAGACGGTCTTGTTCGCAACCCTCAATTCGTAATGAATGAGGAGGCGCTACAATTCAGATTTAGGTCAAAATAGAGATTGTCAAGCATCAACCAGAAAATTGGGCTGGTTATCCGCTAGAAACCTACCATTGTGCCCGCGATTTTGGTGAGAGACCGATTTTGATACCAACCCCACCGATAGCCCGGATGGGCAGAGGTCATTGAAGGGCAAATTTCGATGGCGCAAGGGTCCAGGCGCCCATCAAGAATACCCTTAAGATAGTCGCTTTTGAGGCGCTGTGAATTCATTTTCTTGATTCAATTCCAAATGATATTATGATGGGTATATATTTCTAATATCGACCGAATGTGAACCCAAAAACCCCCGAGAGTGCCGTGGCGTCAATTCTACAAGAACCCGAACCCGGGCAATCCTTCCATTGCTACCGGGGTGACACGTTTACCTTTACCATCAAGGTACCCGCAGGCCGGCGGGGGGCGGCTTTCTTACGTACCAATGTCGGCCATGCCGTCACCACAAGACGAGAGATCATGGACGCCGTTCTACTCCAGCGTCCGCCCCTGAATCGCGACTGGTACGATATCCCGATGCGCCGCACGGAGCCGGGGACCTACGAAATTCGGATACCTTTGTGTGAGTCAGGCCATTTCGAGGCAAAATGCTTTTTTCTGCCGGATAACTCCTCTCACCCGCAATGGCCTCCGGGTGGTAACGTCGTCCTGAACGTATCACCAGCGGAAACATGCGGTGCCAACATTATTTACAATGCCTTCGTCCGCCAGTTTGGCCCCGGCAAGGAACACGGCCTGCAGTTGACCGACGGTCAACAACACACGGTGACTGAATTGGACCAGGCCGGCTATGCGGTGATTCCACCGTCCGGGACCTTTCGCGACCTGATCACGGAGCTCGATTTTATTGTTTACCACCTGGGGTGCCGCTACCTCCAGTTGTTGCCGATCCACCCGACCCCTACCACATATGCCCGTATGGGACGCTTCGGGAGCCCCTATGCCGCGTTGGGATTTACCGCTATCGATCCGGCCCAGGCCGAATTTGACCCGACCGCAACGCCCCTGGAACAGTTCCAGGAATTGGTGGATGCCGTCCACCAGCGGTCGGCCCGCATTATCCTGGACCTGGCCATCAATCACACGGGCTGGGCCGCCCGCATGCATGAAACCCATCCGGAATGGCTGGCCCGGGATGAAGACGGGCGCATCGTAAATCCCGGGGCCTGGGGCATCGTCTGGGAGGACCTCACCCGTCTGGATTACCGCCATCAGGGCTTGTGGCAAGTCATGGCGGAGATCTTTCTTACCTGGTGCCGCCGAGGCGTCGATGGATTTCGCTGCGATGCCGGGTATATGATCCCCCTGCCGGCCTGGCGCTTTATCATTGCTACGGTCCGGCAGCAGTTTCCCGAGACCATCTTCTTCCTGGAGGGTTTGGGCGGTAAGGTGTCCGTGACCCGGGAACTGCTCGATAACGGTGGGTTCGACTGGGTCTATTCTGAGCTGTTCCAGAACTACGACCGGTCGGCCATCGAGCATTATCTGCCATCGGTCCAGGACATCTCCACCCGGCTGGGCGGGGCCATCCACTTTGCCGAGACACACGATAACAACCGCCTGGCCGCAACGTCACCGGCTTGGGCCCGGTTGCGTACCGCCCTGGCGGCCGTTTGTAGCCACTCCGGCGGTTTCGGCTTTGCCAACGGGGTTGAATGGCTGGCAACCGCAAAGATCAATGTGCATGACAGCCCGCCCTTGAACTGGGGCCAAAGTCCCAACCTGGTGGACTGGATCCGGCGACTGAACCTCCTGCTGCGCGAGCATCCCTGCTTCGACAAATCCAGCGAATTGCAACTTTTACCGACCGACCCGGGTAACTTCCTGGTACTGCTCCGCCGCCAGCCCGGTACGGACCGGGAACTGTTGATTCTGATCAACCTCGATCCGGATCATCCCGTGGATGCCCATTGGTCTGTCACGGCGAATCTGCACCCGTCGCGTTCCCGCCATGATCTTTTGACCGGCCAAAAGGTTCTATTAGAAAAACAGAACGACCGGTTTTACCGCCGACTTTCGCCGGCTGAAGTTCTTTGCCTGGACCCGGATCCGGCCGCCGTACAGCGTCTCGAGCGATCTTTGGCACACCCGGCAGAATTGCCGGAAAACATCCATCGGCAACGTGCTCAGGCCATAGCCCTCAGTGTGCTGCAGGAAGCCCGGGAAACGCTGGATCTCGGCGTTACCGATCCCGCCGGCGCTGCGCGGGATTTGCTTGACGATCCGGTCGTTTTTTGCGACCGACACCTGCATCCGGACGGTGCCGCCCGGGTTATCCGCTGGCGGTATCCGCAGGATCTGCGCAGGATCGTCATGGTACCACCGAATCATTTCCTGCTGATTGAATCACCGCATCCCTTTCGCGCCCGCCTAGAATGTGACGGCTACGTAGAAACCGTCCATGACAGCCTGCCGGCAAAAGCCGGAAACCAGTTTGTCCTTTTTCTACCGCTGCCGGTGCCGGAGGCAGAGCGGACCATCCAATTGATGCTCTGGAGCCACCCCCCTGCAGGCAACCGCCGCGAAGAGGCGGCCTTACTGTTACTGCCGCCACCGCACGTTATGGAAACGGAACCCATGCTTGAATTCAGACGCGAGATGCTCCTGGATCAGCCGCTGACCTTCCTGGGGACCAATGGCCGCGGCGGTATGCTGCGCGCCCATGGCCGCTGGGCAACCCTGACCAGCCGCTATGATGCCTTCCTGGCCGCCAATCTCAGTCCCGACCATCCCGAGGACCGCTTGGTCGTGCTGGCACGCTGCCGGGCCTGGGTGGTCTACCAGGGCTACTCCCATGAATTATCCAGCGACTGCCAGGAGGCCTTTGTCGTGTCACCGGCCCATTTCGGCGAATGGCGCTTTGAAGTCCCCACCGGTCAGGGCCAGTATATACGGTTGGATGTCCGCGCACGCATGCGACCCGGAGAAAACGGGATCGAGGTCTCCTTTCGACGTCACGCCGCCGCTAAAATAAAAACCCAGATGCCGGATGGTGAACCGGTGCGCCTCATCGTACGGCCGGACCTGGAATACCGTAGCTTTCATGATACAACCAAAGCTTTCACCGGACCCGAGCACACCTGGCCGGAAGCGGTCGCACCGGCACCGGACGGGTTTGTATTCCAGCCACCCGGCGACTCAGCAGTAAGGGTTCAGATGGTTGGGGCCGATTACACCATGGAGCCCGAATGGCAATACATGGTGTATCACGAGACAGAGGACCAGCGCGGACTGGACCCACACTCGGACCTGTTCAGCCCGGGGTATTTTTCGCTCTCCCTGGCCGGTGGTGAATCCACCAGCCTGATGGTAGCCGTGGGTGATGAATCGGCACCGGAATCACCAGCACAGGTAAGTATTGAGAAGCATGCCGTAAAATCCATGCTGGCCGATTCGCTGCGCCAGTTTGTTGTAAAACGCGGTAGTGGCAAAACCGTGATTGCCGGCTACCCCTGGTTTCTGGACTGGGGTCGCGATACCTTGATCGTCGCCCGGGGATTGATTGCCGCCGGAGACACCCAGGATGTCCTGGAGATCCTTTGCGCGTTTGCAAACCTGGAGCAGGACGGAACCCTGCCCAACATGATTCGCGGTACGGACAGCAGCAACCGCAATACATCCGATGCAGCTTTGTGGCTCTTTACAGCCTGCCGGGACCTTTATAAGCAGACCGCCGACGCTAAATTTCTCGACACCCTGTGCGGGGCGCGCAGCCTGCGCCAGGTACTGATCGATATTGCGGCAGCCCTGGAACGCGGCACCCCCAATGGTATCCGGGTCGACCCGGAATCCGGGCTGCTGTTCAGCCCGACCCATTTCACCTGGATGGATACCAACCACCCGGCAGGGACACCGCGCGAAGGCTTTCCCATCGAAATCCAGGCACTCTATCAGGCCGCCCTGGAATTTTTAGCAGACATCGATCCAGGCAACAGCGCCGCCTGGCAGGCGCGGGCCGACAGGGTGCGTGCCGCCGTGGAGCGTTGGTTTTATCTTCCCGATAAAGGCTATCTCGCCGATTGCCGGCACGCCCGGCCGGGGACACCGGCCGCCGCGGCCGAAGCCGACGATGCCCTGCGTCCGAACCAGTTGCTGGCCGTGACCCTGGGCACCCTGCGGGATACGCACCTGCGCCGTAACGTGGTGGACGCCTGCGGAGAGTTGCTCGTCCCCGGTGGTCTGCGTAGCCTGGCCGACCGACCGGTCCAACGCCCCCTCATCATTGAAAAGAATGGCCGGCGACTCGGCGATCCCCGGCTTCCCTACCGGGGAAACTACGCTGGTGACGAAGACACATCCCGCAAGCCGGCCTATCACAACGGGACAGCCTGGGGCTGGCAGCTGCCCCTGTTTTGCGAGGCCCTGGCGCTGGCATATCCACAAACCGGCCGGGATTCCGCCCGCGCCTACCTGGCCCACAGTTTACGGATGCTCCAGGCCGGATGTGTGGGGCATTTACCGGAAATTCTGGATGGCGATGCCCCTCACATCGCCCGCGGTTGCGACGCCCAGGCCTGGAGTGTTAGTGAACTTTTACGGGTGTGGCGTAAATTGTCCGGGTAGGTTGTGCCCTGATATGCTTATGCAACCGGGAAAGCAATGCAATATTTGGCAATAAAACTTGCATTCAGAAGAAAAAGAATCATACTAATGACTGTTTCTAAATTCCTAATTTAGAGAATGTCTTAAGAATTTGTTCTTGATTTAACTGAGCATCCCGATCCGACGAAATCGGTGGATTTCAAACCGGCGTAGCTACCCGAACCGGTAACTGAGGACAATCATGAAGAACCTGCAGACCTACCAAGTCTATCCCAGCCTTCCGGAATCCCTGAAATTTCTGGAGACGCTGTCGCGTAACTACTGGTGGTGCTGGTCATACGATGCGGTCGATCTGTTTAAACGCATCGACCGGAGTCTCTGGAAAGAGGCCCAGGGCAATCCCATCATCTTTGGGACCCTGGTTTCGCAACAGCGCCTAAACCACCTGTCCAACGATACAAGTTTTCTGGCGCATCTTGACCGGGTGCGCGCAGATTTCAAAAAAAAGGTCCTGACCGCCAAGGCCCCGGCTGACCCGGCTTTTGAACCCGGCGAGGTCATCGCCTATCTTTCCATGGAGTTCGGCATCCACGAAAGCCTGCCCATATACGCAGGCGGGCTGGGCATCCTGGCCGGGGACCACCTCAAAGCAGCCTCGGCCATGGATCTGCCGCTGGTGGGCATCGGTCTGTTGTACCGCCAGGGGTATTTTCACCAATACCTGGATCCCAATGGCTGGCAGCAGGAAGAGTATCCCGACACGGATATCTTTTCACTGCCGCTGGTACGCGCCACCGATCCGGATGGCCGGGAAGTGGTCATCGAGGTCACCGGCCCGGACGGTCCCATACAGGCGACCGTCTGGAAGGTCCGTGTCGGCCGTATCACCCTCATACTGCTGGACACTTACCTGGATAGTAATCCCAAACCAATCCAGAATATCACCAACCGGCTCTATGCCGGTGGTTCCCGTGTTCGGTTGGCGCAAGAGGCGCTGCTGGGGATCGGCGGCATGAAAGCCCTGGATGCGCTGGGTCTGACGGTAAAAGTGAGTCATATGAACGAAGGGCATGCCGCCTTTTCCGGTCTGGAACGGCTCGCCCAAACCATGTCCCGACACCACGTGGACCTCAAAACAGCCCACGAGATTGTGGCTCGCAGTACCGTCTTCACCACCCACACACCGGTGGCGGCCGGCCATGATGAATTTAGTCCCGACATCGTCAAACCGGTTCTGCAGGCCTTTACCGACCGCCTTGGGGTAACGGTCGATGAGATCCTCTCCTGGGGGCAACAGGCCGGGGCCGCGGAAACCAGCCCCATGTCGATGTTCATTCTCGGGCTGCGCATGGCCCAGTACTGCAACGGGGTCAGCGAACTGCACGGCAAGGTGGCCCGCAAGATGTGGTCGTCTGTCTGGCCGGATCGACCCAAGGATGAAATCCCCATCTCGCATATTACCAACGGTGTCCACGTGCCTACCTGGATGTCACCGGAAGTGGCCGCGGTCTGCGAACGCTACCTTGGCCCCGAGTGGTATCGGTCTTCGCTCAAACCGGAAAACGTCAAGAAAATAGACGAAATATACGACGAAGAACTGTGGCGGGCGCACGACATGAGCCGGGCCCGCCTCCTGCGGGCCTGCCGTGATCGTATCGTCCGCCAGTATTCCCGCCGCAATGCACCGGCCTCTCTGATGGAGGATGCGGAAAGGGTGCTGGACCAAGACACGCTGACCATTGGTTTTGCCCGGCGCTTTGCCACCTATAAGCGTGCCGGGCTGCTTTTGCTCGAACCGGAGTGCCTCGAAGCACTGTTGACCGATGAAGAAAGACCGGTCCAGTTCATTTTCGCCGGCAAGGCCCACCCCCGGGACGACCAGGGCAAGCAATTGATTAAACAGCTGATCGAGTTTTGCCGTCGGGACCGCTTTCGACGGCGGGTTGTCTTCCTGGAAGATTACGACATGCCAACCGGTCGTTACCTGGTTCAAGGCTGCGACGTTTGGCTCAACACCCCGCGACGGCCCTACGAAGCCTGCGGCACCTCCGGCATGAAAGCGGCTTTAAACGGTGTCCTTAACCTCAGTATCCTGGATGGCTGGTGGGCCGAAGGCTATACCGAAGGGGTCGGTTGGGCGATTGGACAGGGCAATGAAAGCGGCGATCCGGCCTATCTGGACGCGGTTGAATCCCAGTCCCTTTTCAACCTATTGGAAAACGATGTCATCCCGAAATTTTACTATCGCAAAAACGGCGACCATCCGGCGCAGTGGGTGGCCATGATGAAAGCCTCCATGAAAATGGCCATCAGTCGGTTCTGCAGCCTCCGCATGGTGGGGGAGTATGATGACCGGTTTTATATTCCCGCGGCGCTGGCCATGACAGGCCTGCTGGAGAATGACGCCCGGCAAGCCCGGGAACTGGCCGAAAATCACGAACGCCTGCGACAGCACTGGCCGAAACTCAAAGTTGAAAAGCCGGTGGGGGAACTGTCGGGGCCCTTTCGGGTAGGCGACTCATTCGGGGTCTCCACCGTGGCCCACCTGGGAGACCTGCGGCCGGAAGAGGTGTCCGTGGAGCTTTATTATGGTCGTAGCGCAACCCTCAACGCGGTGGCCCGCAGCCAGGCCCTGCCCATGACCCTGGCCGAGGATCGCGGCGAGGGCGAGTTTTTGTACCGTTGCACCGTCCAATGCCAGGATTCAGGCCGTTACGCTTTTACCAGCCGGATTTTACCGGCCGGCGACGACTGGATCCGGACCACGCCGGGGCTGGTAACCTGGGCTTAACCACTTAGTTCCGGGGTTGCCGCTTTTAGCTGCACATTGGGCGCAGCCCTTCATTCAGTATCGCTATAACACTGTCTGTCACCAGGGAGACACGGCATGGTAACACCACAAAATCCCCGTGTTCTGGTCGTCACCCCGGAGGTGACCTATCTGCCTGACAATATGGGCAACATGGCCAACTACTTGTCTGCCAAAGCCGGCGGGCTGGCCGATGTATCCGCGGCCCTGATCAAGGCCCTATTCGAGCATGGCGCCGACGTGCATGTGGCGCTGCCGGATTATCGGGCCATGTTCAATGCCCAGCGCAAGCCCTTGCTGGGTGCGGCCCTTGACCTCATCCAGGACACCGTGCCGGATGATCGCATCCACCTGGCCGAAGATCGCGCTTTTTTCTACATGGACCATGTCTACTCCAACTATGCCGCGGAAAACACGCGCATCGCCCTGGCCTTTCAGCGCGAGGTCATCAACAACATCATCCCCAGAGTCCGCCCGGATCTGATTCACTGCAATGATTGGATGACGGGCCTTATTCCGGCCATGGCACGCCGGCTGGAGATCCCCTGTCTGTTTACCGTCCACAACATCCACACCACCAAGCTGCTGCTGGCGGAAATCGAGGACCGCGGCATAGATGCGGCCGCCTTCTGGCAGCACCTCTATTACGTCCACATGGCCCATAATTATGAGACCACGCGGGATATCAATCCGGTTGACCTGCTGGCCAGCGGCATCTTTGCCGCCCACTTTGTCAATACGGTCAGTCCGACCTTTTTGCATGAAATCGTCAACGGTCAACATGACTTCGTCAGCAGGCCGATTCGCAGCGAATTGTCCAACAAGTTTCATGCTCAGTGCGCCACGGGTATTCTCAACGCGCCGGATCCCACCTTTACCCCGCAGAGCGACCCGGTGCTGGATGTCAACTATGGCCCGGAAGAACATGCAGCCGCCAAACAGACCAATAAGCTCGCCCTGCAGACAGAGGTCGGGCTCATTCGGGATGCCGGCGCCCCCTTGCTGTTTTGGCCGCACCGGTTGGACAGCATCCAGAAAGGCTGCCAGCTGCTGGCGCAGATTCTCTACCGGGTCGTGCATACGTACTGGGAAGAAAACCTGGAAATCATTTTCGTCGCCAACGGTGAGTTCAAACCGCACTTTGCCGACATTGTGCACTTTCACGGATTTTCACAACGGGTAGCCATCTGTGATTTCAACGAGGACCTGGCCCGGCGGGCTTACGCCGCCGCTGATTTTGTCCTGATGCCGTCGCGCTTCGAACCCTGCGGCCTGCCCCAGATGATCGGACCGCTATACGGCGCACTGCCGGTGGCGCACAATACCGGCGGCATCCACGATACGGTCGTGCCCATGAACGTCGCGGCAGAACACGGAAATGGTTTTCTTTTTGATATCTGGGACGGCCAGGGGTTATTCTGGGCCATAGAGCAGGCCCTGACGTTTCACCGGCTACCGGAAAATATCAAAACACCCCAGATCGCCCGGGTGATGCGCGATGCGGCCGAAACCTTCAACCACGCCGTCACGGCCCGCCACTACATGGACCTGTATGAAAAAATGCTGCAGCGCCCTTTGATCCCGCGGCAGGCGGAGTGTTTGTTCGAGGGACGCGAGTTGTGCTGAGTCCGCCTTTCCGAGAAGCGCCGCTCAGCCAGAAAGGCCGCGCCTTTTAACAGCAACATCAGTTATACGGATTAATACCAGATTGTTGGAATGACTCCGGGTTCTCTGCCCGATGCGGAGGGCTAAAATCGATCATAGGCGCTTATGACCACCTTCTCCGATGATGTTGGACGGAAATTATCCCGCCTGGTGGCGGCTGATCCTTACTTGGCCCCCTACCAGGGCACTATCCAACGCAGGTTACAGGCAATCGACGACATGGCCGCCCGGCTACTGTCGGACGACGCCGCCTCTCTGACCGATTTCGCCGCCGGCCACACCTATTATGGCCTCCACCGCTCTGAAACAGGTTGGGTTTTTCGCGAATGGGCACCGAATGCGGTGGCGGTTTATCTGGTCGGCGACATGTCGGCCTGGCAGGTCGCCGAACCCTACAGGCTCCAGCGGATCAATCCCAACGGCGATTGGGAAATCCGCCTGCCCATTGACCAATTGCAGCATGGCATGCACTACCGGTTGCACCTGCAGTGGCCAAACGGCCAGGGTGACCGGATTCCGGCCTATGCCCGCCGGGTGGTACAGGACCCGGACACCGGGATTTTTTCCGCCCAAGTCTGGGCACCGCCCCGGGGATATCACTGGAAGCACCAATTGCAGCGGACAGCCGCCCCACCACTGTTCATCTACGAGGCCCATGTGGGCATGGCCCAGGATGCCGAAAAGGTCGGCACCTATCCCGAGTTCACCCGTGAGGTCCTGCCGCGGATTGCGGCGGCCGGCTATGACACCCTCCAGTTGATGGCCCTGCCGGAGCATCCGTATTACGCCTCATTCGGATACCAGGTATCCAGCTTTTTCGCCGCCTCATCACGCTTTGGGACTTCGGAAGAACTCAAGGAATTGATTGACACGGCCCACGGCCTGGGGTTGCGCGTCCTGATGGACCTGATCCATTCCCACGCCGTTGCCAATGTGGTTGAGGGGCTCAGCCACTTCGACGGCACCCCCTACCAGTATTTCCATGACGGTGAAAGGGGCAGACATCCGGCCTGGGATTCGCGGTGTTTCAATTACGCCCGGCCCCAGGTGTTACACTATCTGCTCTCCAACTGCCGCTACTGGGTGGATGAGTACCGGGTGGACGGCTTTCGTTTCGACGGTGTCACCAGCATGCTATATCTACATCACGGCCTTGAAAAGGCTTTCACCTCCTACGAAGATTACTACGGCAGCGAAGTGGATGACGAGGCCCTGGTATACCTGGCCCTGGCCAATCGTATGCTGCATGAACTGGATCCCGGTCTGGTAACCATAGCCGAAGATGTCAGCGGCATGCCGGGTCTGGCCGCTCCGCTAGACGCGGGCGGTATGGGGTTCGACTACCGTTTCGCCATGGGTGTCCCGGATTACTGGATTCGGCTGACGAAAGAAATCCGGGATGAAGATTGGCCCCTTGAACATCTGTGGCACGAACTGACCAACCGCCGGAATGAAGAGCAGACCATCAGCTATGCCGAGAGCCACGACCAGGCCCTGGTTGGTGACCAGACCCTGATATTCAGGCTGCTCGGGGATGCAATCTACAAACACATGCAGATCGATGACTCCCACTTGGGGGTCGATCGCGGGATGGCCCTGCACAAAATGATCCGGTTGATTACCCTGGCCACAGCCGGCAACGGCTACCTCAACTTCATGGGGAATGAGTTCGGCCACCCGGAATGGATCGATTTTCCGCGCGAGGGCAACGGGTGGTCCTACCGATACGCCCGGCGGCAGTGGCTCCTGGTCGACGACCCCGGACTCAAGTATGGGTGCCTGGCCCGCTTCGATCGCGCCATGATCTCTTTGGCGCGCCACTACGGCCTCTTTAATACCGACGCGCCGGAATACGTGTGTGGCCATCAGGAAGACAAGGTGTTGGCTTTCCGGCGCGGTGATCTGCTGTTTGCATTCAATTTTCACCCGACCTGCTCATATACAGACTATGCCGTGCCAGCGGCGGCAGAAAGACACGTTCGCCTGGTGCTTAATACAGACGACCACCATTTCGGTGGCCACAACCGTCTGGTCCCCGACCAGCGCCACATAAGTGCCGCGGTGCCTGAAGGTCATGCAGATCGCCGCCGGGTGCGCCTATATCTTCCTAACCGCTGTGCCTTGGTGCTTGCAGCCGATTAGAAGCCATCCCCAAAAAGCCTTTTGGCCCAATCTCGGCGTTGGACGTCAAATTGGTGAGTAAATCGCCTCCGTAAGGAATGCTGCTAAATGTAGGGCGGACCAAATCCTCGAAATACTATAGTATTTACCACGATAGGCATTGGCTGCGCTGGCACCTCCGGTTCGAATGTAGCGTCCATCGCACCTTGGACCAAAATCCGTATCTTGAAATGGCATCTAGAATAAGCGGCCGAAGCCGCATGGCTGCCTGCCGCCGATGCCTTTAATTCGGACTAAGGCCTCCTTTTTTAGCCCCCCTCATGTTGACAACGATTTCGGCGTAATTAACCTATTTTACAGAGGGGCCGATTCGAAGATGACCAAACCATTGCCCTGAACCATCTTACCTAAAAATGACCGCAGCTATGGGAAGGAGCCGCAAACATGGGAAAGGATATTACAATCACAGATGACCATCATTGTGCCGTGCAGGAAAGAACCCAGTTAAATGTTGAACTGGCCAAATGTGATGCCCAGTTTGAAAAAGGAGATGTACGCGAGGCGTGCTATGAATCCGCCATGGAGCTAAGCAAAGAGCGCGTAAAGAGGTGCCAGAAAGACTGAGATATATAAAAAAAGCGTGTAGTTAAAAGGGCTTGCGGGCGAACCCCAAGCCCTTTCAGTATTTAGGATTTGCTAAAAACAGGCTTTTCACGATAGCCATTTTGTGGTATAAATGATTTTCGCGGATCGAATCACCAGACGAATACCGCGGACCCGCCGCCTGCATGCTATCCATGCAGCCAGACCAAATCGGCAATCGGGCGAATGAGAACGATTTAGCGTCAAATGGGCGAAGTTAGGAATTTGACATGCTAAAAAAACTCCGATTGGCAATCACTGGCAGCTTCAAATCTGATTCCCGTATCAAAAACCGAATTAAAAGAAAGCAGCAGGAACTTGCCGCGCAACTACAGTTGAACCGCGCCTATCAAGAGGAAGTTTTCAAACGTAGAAACGAGCGGTTAGACTTGGCCTAAATGGCAACGGCATAAGGCCCGCTCCCGATCGACCTACTCGAGATCAAACCGGGCAAATTTTTTGGAGACCGCGTTGCACACTGGACAATTGGCGGTTGGCTGCCGCGTAGCCACGAACCCGCAGATCTGGCAGACATACACCTCAGTCGTCATCGCCTCGGATTCCGTCTGGTAACGTGCGATGAGATCGGCCTGGGCAGCCAGAACCCGCTTGAACTGGTTTAGGTTTTCAGCTTTACCCGCTTCACCCGCCTCGCTGTACTGAGTGGCCAAATCTGCATACAGAGGGGGGAGCGTTTCTTCCTTGCGCTGACGGTAGTCTGCCAGAAAAGCATCGCTGTCAGTTGTCTTACCACGCAAGTACATGGAAAATCGCCTGATGTGGGCGGACTCGGAAGATTCCAGGGCGGTCAAAAGCCTCACCAGGGCCGACTTCCCGGACCGCGCGGCTTTAGCCGCATGCAGGCGATTGCGAATACCGGCGACCGTGGCAGCCGTAAAGAGGTACGCCAGGGTCTTGTTGATGCTGGATGTCATGGCAAGTTCCCTATCTTTTGGTTAGCGTTAACAGCCGACTGCCAGGCCCACCCCGGCCCCGCATTCGGCTTGGTGCCCTTCCTCTGCTGCACATCCTAAAAATATAAACCCTACAGGTGAGCCTTTCTGACCTCGTTAGGGGTATTGCCCGTCCACCGTTTAAAAGCGCGCGAAAACGCACTCTGGTCGGAAAATCCCAACAGAAAGGCGATTTCGGCCAGTTCGATTTCCGTCTCGCGTATATAGTTGAGGGCCATCTCCTGCCGGGAGGCGTCGAGTAGGTCCCGAAATGAGGTGCCGGCTTCGGCCAAGCGGCGCTGCAGACTGCGCACACTCATTCCCAAATCCCGGGCAACCTTCTCGTTGGCCACCGGCCCTGACGGCAGCGCCTCAATGATTCCGGCCTTCACCCGGTGCACCAGGCTGCCTTCCCTGAGTCGGGCCAGGTAATCCACGTTTAGCTGATCGTGCATCCGGGCAAACTTAGGGTTGGTGCCCGGCAGGGTCTTTTCGACCACATCCAGCGGAAACAGGATGCAATCGCCAGGCGCGGAAAAGCGCACCGGGGCTTGGAAGTAACGTTGATACTGATCAGCACACCCCGGGGGTGGGTGCTGAAAACTGACCGACAGCGGTTGCAGTTCCTCGCCAAAATTCAGCCGGCACATGTGATAGATCACGGCGATCAGGCAGTCTACCTGGGCCGACACCCGCAACCCCTCGGATTTAAAATCGAAACAGATCCTGAAACCGGCCAGGTCTTCTTCCAGGCTGAGGCCCTTGCCCTCTGAAACGATATCCAAGTAAAGCACGAACCGCTGCAGGGATTCGCGCAGCGAATGGCTGGCCAGCCAGGCATACCCGAGACCATAGAGGTACGATGGGTGCCAGAACTTGGGCCCTTGCAGGCCGAAACAATCATCTTCAATCAGTTCGGCGGCGCGCTGCCAGGCGTGGTTCACCGCCGCATACCTTATCCGGGCCCCCGGTTGTTTCAAAAGCTCCGGCTCGATACCGGCCGCCAGGAAGACCTCCCCGGGATCGTACTCGTAAGATTCCAGCAATTTCCACAGGATATTGGTCGCCGTCGCAAGGTGACTATATGGCATGGTATACGCCCCTTGGTTTCCGAAAAGTATTGCCGCTTACTTTACCAAACCTGGCGGGGGAAGTCCAACGGGCCTTGGCGCAAGCGGTCGCAATGTTGGCGGGTAAGGTCAAGCACCGGCGTAGTACATGCATTACGTTGGGACACAATTAAAGCACGGTCCAAGGGGCCAAGGGTCCGAGGGTTCAAGGGTTAAACCCTGCTTGTAGGGCATAGCTCGCAGAGCGAAGACCTAAACGCAGAACATTGAACCGGGAAAGCGTATTCAAGTAAATACAACGAAAGGGCCCAAAGCAGGACACGGGCAGAGTCAAATTACGAGCAACGGGAGAGTTAACATGTACGGTAAACAGACGACATTACGGATGAGAAAAGATCTTTATGCGAAATTGGAACGCCTTGCGCGGCAGCATATGCGCAGTGTCAGTGACATGATCAGGTTGATTTTGACCGAGAACATAGAGAAATACAAACACAGGTCGTAACCCGGTCCATCCGGAAATTCCAGAGGAGAAGAGCAATGTCTCGAATGCCAAAAAACAGAGTGTCGGCCGACGAAATATTCAAATCCGAGCATTTTAGCAAGGACGGCAAAATCAAGGCCGTAAAACAAGATTACCGGTGTGATAATTATATTAAGGCCATGACCATCAAGGAGACGCTCAAAATTATCACCAACGAAGAATATACCATTGAACAAGACGGCGTGCAGGGTTGGAGGGTGGTTGCCCCAAAATAGAACCGGCTTAACATAGCGTACAGATTCTTGGAACAATAAAAATTGGAGCCATTTCAGTAGTATATTTTGGTACAATATCAAGGCTGCCGTGAATATCAAATCGAAGGAATACAAGTTGTATTTCGAGGATTTGATATATGCGCCCAACGCCGAGATTTATCCGCCTCGGGTGGATTGGGCCCAAAGATGCTACTGAAATGGCTCCTACTGGTGGAAAACCAGCGACTTAACCGTCACCGGGAAGACTTGGTCGTCCACCAGGGGATTGCCGATATCGATCCAGTCGCCCTCCCTGAGTTCCAACTCGTCCAGGGTCAACAGATTGGTCGTCAGACCGGTTTCCCGGCGCATGACATTCCCGACGCTGCAAGCTATATCGCCTTCGAAGATTAAAATGATGGGTATGCTGTTCGCGACCGAATTTGGAAGGGCCGCCTCAACCGATCTGGCAAATAATTCCAGTCGGGCGTAGTGATTCCGGACTGGATCTTTGAAATAGAGGGCCACAACCTGCTCACCTTCTTTTAGGTCAAAACGCTTAAATGCCTTATCGATCTCGATGACCACATGGGGTTCGCTCAGCTTGGCCTGCTCGACATCTACGCGCAGCACCGGGATGTTCTTCATCGGAAGAGTCAGGTTTGCATCCGAAAATCCGGAAGACCCGGAAATGGACAGGGTGTGTGCACCGGCGCCGATAACAGTTGCCCGGATCTTATTTTCAGGTTCCACGACCGTCAGGGCGTGGCGTTTCATCAGCGCCTTGATCTTGCGTGCCAGCAGGGGGCCGATATCCTTGTGCTGGCCGTTACCCCCATACAGCAACTCAGCTACGCCGCCGGAGAATGAGTAGGCATCAATCTCTCTTTTGAAATCCAGATCCCCGGTCAACATCAACATTTGGGCCAACTCGGACTCCGCGGGCCGGGTAATGACCTCCACCAGCACTTCGGCGAGTCTTGTTGCGATGGTATCGATCGCCTTTTTCGTTATTCGGTCACCGACCTCATATTGCCATCCAAGATGCGCAATAACCTTTCGGACCGGATCGGCCAACCGCCAGATCCGGCCCTCGTCATTCACCGCCAACAGCCGCCCGCCGACGGATACGCAACTTGTGGAAACGATTCGGCCGTCCACCGATATGGCGCTGTTGGATGTTCCCCCACCGATGTCGCAGGATAGTATGGTTTGTCCCGTCTCCCGGGACCGCCGGGTAGCCGCACTGCCCAGTGCGGCAATGACACTTTCAAAATTCGGTCCGGCAGTAGCAGCCACGAATTTGCCGGCATCTTTAGATAATACCTCTACAATCTGCTGAGCATTCTGCTTGCGGGCGGTTTCCCCGGTAATGATCACCGCTCCCGTCTGGATATCTTCCGGGTCGATGCCCGCACGTTCATATTCGGATTTTAAAAAGTCGGCCAATTGGTCGATATCGATGGTGCGATCGTCAAGCAGGGGGGTATCGATGATGCGTCCCTCATAGATCACCCGGCGGTCCTTGATCAGGAACCGGCGCGTTGCCGAGCCCTCGTCTCTTTGTAGCAGCAAATTGGAAAAAGCCAAGTGGCTGGTCGAACTGCCGACATCCACACCCACGCTCAATAATTCTATTTGGTCTACTTCCATGTCCAGTCTTCCTATGGACGATCAATCCAACCAGAAACAATACAATTGAATCCGGCGACCGTAGTCACTTTATAGCTACATTTACAGGGGGAACATAAGGAATCAACAGGGGGGAGTCAAGTGATAAGTGTTCCCTATTTTCGACCTAATCATACTGCCTCTCAGAAACACTAAACTAAGGATAAAAGGATAGAAGCTGTTTCAGGGATGAATTTTTGCACAAGATCAAGGCGGCCGGGAGGCTTAAACCGGAGGAATACGATTAGTATTTCGAGGATTTAAGCCGAGCGCCCAACGCCGAGATTGTGTAAAAAGGCTTCTCTGAAACAGCTTCTAAGGTTTTATTTCGGCTATGAACTGATTCGAAGTCTGGATGGCTTCATTCATGCTCTTGATCAATCCGTCGATTTCGCTTTTCAAGGTGGAAAATTCTGTCCGCAGGGACCCGATGGCCTGGGCGTTGAGGTTGTGTTTGAGGAAAAGAACATTGTCCTGAAAAGAACGCAGCACCGGCTCCATGCTTTTTTCGGCCCGGTGCATGCTGGCCAGCATCCGGCGGTAACGGGTACGCGTCTGCTGGAGCTTACGCTGGCTGGATCGCCGTAATTCGGCACTCTTGTATAGTTTGAGTTCATCCGACCATTCCTTGAAAAGGGCCGTGGCCACATCTTCCACCTTCTCAATGCGGGCGGACACCTTTTCAGCTGCATCCCGGCTATCTTCGTATTCCGCTTTTAATTTTTCGTAGGCCTGTTTAAGGTCACTGTTTTCGATATTGATCACCGCCCCAAACTGGTCCAGGGCACTTTTGAACTGGTGCTGGGCCTCACTCTGGGCGTCCCGGGCACTCTCCACCCGATCAACCAAAATATCGCGTTTGTGGACACCGACCTTTTCCATCGCCCCGTAATAGGCCTTGGAACATCCTCCGGCGAATATCATGAGACCAATTGTCAGAGCAATCGTGTGTTTTTGTAAATTACTGGAATGAAGGATCATTTTCATCTCCTTAGAAGGTCTAAGCGGGACATGATCGCTATTCGTACCCCAGATAGAGATCACTTTAATTGGCTATAAAAGTGGTTTCAAAAGTTTCCATCGCGTTCAAGGTCAAGGCGGACAGGGGGCTCCAACCGGAGGAATACAATGAGTATTTCGAGGATTGGAGCCTTGTGTCCAACGCAGAGATTGTGCGCGATGGGAATTTTTGAAACCACTTTTATTCGGGTTCTCTGTAGAGCGCCAATATCCCCGACCGCGCCACTTTCTTAATCCCCATGGGTTCCAGCACCCGTATGAAAGCATCGATTTTCGCCTGGCGGCCGGTCACTTCAAGGATATAATGGGTCAGGCCCGTATCCACGATCCGGGCCCGAAAAGAATCCGCAATCCGATTGACTTCGCTGCGGTTTTCCGGGGCGGCCTTCACGCATATCAAGGCACATTCACGCTTGACGGCATCTTCACCGGTCATGTCGCGCACCTTGATGACATTGATCAACCGGCGGACATGCTTGAGGATCTGCTCGAATTTCTCAGGATTCGTTTTGGTGGTAATGGTAATACGAGACATTTCCGGATTGGCGGTCGGTGCGCCGCAAATTGTTTCGATATTGTATCCGCGACTCGCAAAAAGTCCTGAAACCCGGGCGGTTACGCCAGGTTCGTTATCCACCAGCATGGTTATGATGTGCTTTTCATCATTCATGTTATCGTCCTGGGAATTGCGGGTAGACCGGCCGGATGAAAGCGATCAGAAGGTATCGACGACCGGAAGTTGCCCAATTCTAATAGCAGATTGCTGTTGATCGAGCAAATAACGTGTTGAACCGGTCAGCGCTCGCATTCCATTTAGCTTGTTGGAGCTAAGCGGAAATCCCGCCTCCCGCGGCTACGGGGAGCGTTCAATGATTACGCTATGGTTGAATAATTATTAAAGGTTACCCGAGAGGGTCCGATGTAAAGGATATATGCCCTTAAGATCCCCATCCCAACGGGCATTTATACCTCCTGTGGCCCCGGAGTTGCAGCTCCGGGGCTTTTTTTGAAGCGGTTTCAAAACCTCCCCTCGAACTCAATCTCTGCGTTGGGCCGATGCGTTCAATCCTCGAAATATTGTACATATACCTCCGGTTGAACCCCTCACCCCGCCTTGACCTTGAGCCCGATTGAAGGTTTTTAAATCGCTTCAAGAGTCCTTTTTACAGCCGTTTTTTAAATATGTCACTGGGGAATCTTGAAGCTTGGTGTAGCCATTATGGCGACCTATTGGACCATTTGCTTTAGTCGCTTTAATCCAACTCACTCAGGCTTTTTTTCAGGTGAAAGTCGGCCCCCACTGCACGAAATGTGCGGGTGATGTCTTCCCGGAAACGGCGCCAGTCGATCTTTTCTTCGACCTCCGGACAATAATTTATTTTTCCGACTTTCCAATGATCCACGATGGCGTGATATCGGCGTACAAGATCTATGGCCTGGTCCGGCACAACCACCGGTTCCATACTTACCCAGGTGGCAATACCGCGTTGGTGGGCCGTTTCGACAGCGGCAATTCGATCCGCGAGGCTGGCCGCTCCTGGTTCCCAGGCATCGGCTGTCGTTTGGTCCATAAACACGAGGGTGGTTCCAAAAGAGGCCTCCCTCGAATTTTCCAGGATGTCAAAATCGCGTACGGCCCGGGTACCGCCCTTGGTCAGGACGGTATAGGGTCGGTTGCGTTGCTGCAGTTGTTCCAAAACCGCCCGGGTAAGCGAACTGTCATGGGGCGCAGGCGGATAAGGATCGCATCCAAAACTCAGCAGTATCAAACGGTTGTCTCGGCGGGTATCCAGTTCATCGAGATCTGTGCAGAATCTGCGCAGGGTATCGGGCCGGGGCAGGGCCTGGTGGTGGAACCGATACGCGGAAACATTCTCGGCCTCCGGTACGTAGCAGTAGGCGCACCGGTGGAGACATCCGCTATACAGATCGGCCCCTAGCGGAGCGTACTCGCCGGCCTTTCCTTTTGTCTCGTATATCAGTTCCATAGAGGTAACGGTTCAAGGGTTTAAAAGTTCCGAAATTTCAAGCGGAGCTAGTTTCCGGGGGTAGGATTGGCGTTTACGGTGTGAACTTTGAACCCGGAACGTTGAACCGGGAAACCCTAAAAAGGAAAGGCCGCCGTGCGTGCACAGCGACCATCTGTTTACAAGCTTGAATCAGGCTCCGGTGTTTCACTACACCTACGCCAAATGTGGTAATATGGGAATTGCCCGGTTTGCGGGTTGCGTTCTAACCCTTTAAGATATCTAAGAACCGTTGAGCTTTTCCCTGAGCTTTCCCGAACATTTGAAGGTAACCACTTTGCGGGGCGCCAGCATCATATCGTCACCGGTAGCCGGATTTCTGCCACGCCTTTCCTTCTTCTGGTTTACACAGAACTTTCCGAAACCGCTGATCAAGACATCCTCGCTGTCAGCCAGGGCACCTTTAATGATGGACAGGATGGACTCGATGATCTCGGAAGATTGGTTTTTGGTAAATCCAAGGTTGTTTTGAAAGGACTCAATGATCTGTGCTTTTGTAAGTGTCATTGCTCATTCACTCCTTTGGATAAAATGCCCATTGTTTTTCAACATCGCTGATTTTATTAAATAAACGTTTCGTTTGTCAAGAAATTATCCCAAAAAAGTTACGGTTATCGGTAAAACGCAGAATCGTCCCCTGCCCTGTGACCGTATCTGTCAAACCCACATGATATCCCTGACCTAAAATTGAAATGGGTTTACCGGCTGGTTTCACCAAAACATAAAAGGGGGGCATATGACATCCGTGGAAAAAAAAGCCAGACAGCTCATCTCCGACTACGGCCGGGACATGGCTATCTCCCAGGCCAAATTTTTTTTGGACCGGACCAACGGCGGGTTGCAAACCTGGTGGCAACAGGTCCTCGTCACCATTCGGACCAGCCCCGGAACCGCTGGCGCCGGATGTAGGTAACATTCTGATATATTATGATTAATATAGCTTTCGGGGCGTGGCCCTTGACTGCCGGCTACACCTCTCCAAGGAGATCTCGGGCTGCATCCAGATCGTAGGCTTGAGCCGGGTCAAATCCCTTTCCGGTGAACATGCCCATGGCCTGCTTGATGGCGTCATAGGGTACCCAACCGTGCTTTTCCCACAGTTCCGGTTGACCCGAGTCCCACATCCGAAAGCAGATATCATCACCTATTTTGAGCACATACATGCGGACTTGCTTGTTTTGCGGGTAAGGATAATAATAATGTCCCTTGTCATCTTTCATTGGTGTGTTCCCTTATGTTCGCAATTGATTCGCAAATAATTATGGCGGCTATCTCAAAATTCCGACGGCACCTCAAGCAGTCAATCGGTGGCTTATGAGGCTACCGCTTGCGGGTGACCAAGTCATGCACAGCCCTCTGAATAGAGCACCGCAGGTCACAATCCATCCCTGCCGGCGGTCGACTTGCCAGCGGTTGTGGTTGCCGGCATCCGGGCTGACAACCCGGGCAGGGCTGCCGTTCAGCCGGGAAACCCGGGGTGAATGACCATGTCCGCGAAAGAGGATTTTTCCAGGGTACTGCTCTCGCAACCGGGCAACTTCTGCCTGATCAATGTCCCCGGTCATAGCCGCCATCCCCAGTGTATCCGCAAACGGCCGGCTGTGCACAAAAAGAGCCGCGGCCAATTCCATCTGGAGCGGCAGCGCCTCTAGATAGGCAATGGTTTCCGCGGAGATAGCTGTGGATTGCCGTGCCTCCCCGTTGTGTACAAGCGCGTGATCATTGTTCCCCTTGACGGCCAGTACCCGGTGGGTACGCAACAACTCAACACATTCTTCGGTCTGCTGAAAAGCGACCGAATCGCAGATATCACCCAGGTGGACGATGCGGCCACAACTGTGTGATTGAAAAAGGCGCAGGGCGGCGTCGATCATGTCCGCGTTCCCATGGCTATCGGCCATGATACCAATTGTTTCCAAATCTGTCATTAGCTCCTGAATGTCATGCGCGGCTGGCCGTGCGCGGCCGCCGGTCCACAGGCATACCGGAATTATGCCTGAAAGTTGAGGTTCCTACCACATACCCGCCGATATCTCAAAAAAATAATGGGGGATTTTTATACCCACCCGATCTTATATTACATATTCCACTTGACAATCGGCTCTCTGTAAATATTATAGGCTGTCTTTCACCTTCAGTTGACGATTTGCACGATAGAATTCTCTCACACGCCGTGTCTAATTGTAAGTAATTCTGGATGTAGAAGAATCTGTAGCCACCCCCGCCGGGATCCCGGTTCATCCTGAGTCAAATGCTACAGGAAAGAGGCGACCGGGCTCACGTCTAGTAAGACGCGCCACCTGACCTTGAAACGAGCACATAGGCATTACGATTATACTTACGGCTATTAGCAGCCATTGGATCTTTACATAGAAGGAGCAACTCGATGAGTGATTTTCTGCACAATTTGCGTACCGGCAACATCAAACGGTTTGACCGACCGCGTAAAAATTATGACAACCCGCAATACCGTCAGCACAGCAAGGACCGCAAAGGAAACTACCACAAAAAAGCCCATACCGGCGAACAGCTGCAAGAAATAAAAAAACACATTGAAGGTATGGCCAAGACCATTGAGAAGAATTTCAAGGTCCAGGAAAGAGCCGCCTCAGCGCTCGAACGGATTGCCGCGGTTCTGGAGAATTCCGATCGTATCGGACCGGCACTCGATCCGGCTCCCCGGAAGCCGCTGACCGCATCCCAACCAATACCGGAAGAAAACGAAGAGCCGCAGCCCGCCGCTTCTAACACGCAAGAAGACCTGCTGACCCTAATAAGAAACATGCGCAATGAGGGCGCGACCTTTGAAAAAATAGCCGGCCAACTGGAACAACGACAGGTCCCGACTGTCTCGGGTCGCGGCAAGTGGCGCGGACCGGCTGTCAGCAAGCTGCTTAAAGAGAATTCTTAACGCGCTTGAAAACGGAACGGACACCCGGGGCGGCGGCCTGCCGGCGTCGGGTGCGCGTGTCAGGTTACCCACCGAAACTTTTGATGACATCGTAAACAAGCGGTAAAAAAATGGCGGGAAGCATGTTGCCGACGCTGATCCTGCTAATTTCCAGCAGATTGATACCCAGGCCCACAATCAGCAGTCCACCCACGGCGGACATCTGGTTGACAACTTCCGGCACCAGCAGAGGTTCCAACATCAAGGCCCCCCCGGTAATCAAGCCCTGATAGATAAAAACGGATACTGCGGAAAACATAACGCCCAGTCCCATGGTCGCGGTAAACACAACCGCAGTGATGCCGTCGAGCACGGACTTGGCGAACAGCGTCTGATGATTGCCGGTCAGGCCGCTTTCCATGGCCCCGACAATTGCCATGGACCCCACGCAATAGACCAGGGTGGCGGTCACAAAACCCCTGGCGAAACCACTGCCCGTGTCAGCAAAGCGGGATTCGAACCAGTGTCCCATGCCCTCCAGCCGAACCTCGATGGCCATCCACTCGCCCAGCAGGCTGCCCAGTGCCAGGCACACGATAATCAACAGCAGGTCGTCGGATTTAAAGGCACTTTTGAGGCCCACCAGGACCACCGCCAGACCGATCGACTGCATGATCGTGGTATTGTATCTGGCCGGGATACCCTTTCTGAAAACCAGTCCCGCCAGGCTGCCGGCTATAATTGCAATTGCATTAACAATGGTTCCGGTCACAAGCATCCCCTTTAGCGACCACCCGACCAGACAAGTGCGGGCCAGGCAGGCAATGAAAAAGCCCGCGGTGTTAAACCGCGGGCTTTCGTGTCAAGAAGCTGTATCACTCTGAGCAGGTTCTTAAAACCAACTTAAAAACAAGATTTTGGTCCAAGGTCAAGGCGGTCGCGATATTCAAACCGGAGGCATACTCCAGTATTTTGAGGATAGCGCCAGTGGGCTTCACTTCGTGCTGGATTTCGCGACCAACGCCGAGATTGGGCCAAAAGATTTTTTTGAGATGGTTATTACTTCTTGTCGTCCTTTACCTCTTCGAAATCCGCATCGACCACATCATCATCCGGTGCAGGACCGGCAGCCTGTCCGGGGTCACCCGGACCGGCGCCTTCCGCCCCGGGCTCGGGCCCGCCTTCCGCGGACGCCTGCTGGTACATAGCCTCAGCCAGCTTGTGGGAGGCTTGGGTCAACTCTTCGGAGAGGCGTTTGATCTCTTCGGGATCTTCACCCTCCATGGCTTTACGCAGGGGCTCGACGGCGGCCGCAACCTTGGTTTTGGTCTCCTCGTCCACCTTGTCGCCCAGGTCTTTGATCGACTTCTCGGTAGAGTAGATCAGGCTGTCGGCCATATTGCGGGCTTCCACGAGATCCTTTTTCTTGCGGTCTTCTTCGGCGTGCAGTTCGGCTTCCTTTTCAGCCGCTTCAATTTCTTCCTTGGTCAGACCAGACGAAGCCGTAATCTGGATGGACTGTTCTTTGCCGGTCGCTTGGTCTTTAGCCGCAACATTGACGATCCCGTTGGCATCGATATCGAAGGCGACCTCGATTTGAGGCACGCCCCGGGGTGCCGGTGGAATACCGACCAGTTCAAATCGGCCCAGGGTTTTATTGCCGGCCGCCATCTCGCGTTCGCCCTGGAGGACGTGGATAGAGACCGCGGGCTGACTGTCGGCCGCCGTAGAAAAGATCTGGCTCTTTTTAGTGGGAATCGTGGTGTTCTTGTCTATCAGCCGGGTCATAACCCCCCCCAGGGTCTCAATTCCCAGTGACAGCGGGGTAACATCCAGCAGGAGGACATCCTTGACGTCGCCGCCCAGCACGCCGCCCTGGATGGCAGCACCGAGTGCAACCACTTCGTCGGGGTTGACACCTTTGTTGGGTTCCTTGCCGAATATCCGCTTGACCACATCCTGGACCGCCGGCATCCGGGTCATTCCGCCAACCAATATCACTTCATTGATGTCACCGGCATTGAAACTGGCATCCTTCAGGGCCGTGCGGCAAGGTCCTTCCAGCTTGGCCAGCAGGTCGTCTATCAGGGCTTCGAGTTTGGCGCGCGTGATCTTGATGTTCAAATGCTTGGGGCCACTGGCGTCGGCGGTAATAAACGGCAGGTTCACCTCGGTTTCCATGGATGTGGAAAGTTCCATTTTGGCCTTTTCAGCCGCCTCTTTCAGGCGCTGCAGGGCCATCTTGTCACCACGCAGGTCGATGCCCTGGTCCTTTTTAAACTCATCGGCCAGGTAGTCGATCAGGCGCAGATCGAAATCTTCGCCGCCCAGGTGGGTGTCCCCATTGGTCGATTTTACTTCAAATACACCCTCACCGATCTCCAACACGGAGACATCAAAGGTGCCGCCGCCCAGATCGAATACCGCAATCTTCTCTTCGCTTTTCTTGTCCAGACCATATGCCAGAGAGGCTGCCGTGGGCTCGTTGATAATCCGGAGGACATTCAACCCGGAAATTTTACCGGCATCTTTGGTGGCCTGACGCTGACTGTCATTAAAATAGGCCGGTACCGTCACGACGGCGTCGGTAATTTTCTCACCCAGATACTCTTCCGCCGTTTTCTTGATATTGGCCAGAATAAAGGATGATATCTCAGTCGGGCTGTACTGCTTGCCCCGCAGGTTGATCCGGGTGTCCCCATTTTTGGCTTCCTCAATTTTATAGGGTAGTATCTTGGTATCCGACTGGACTTCGGCGGAGCCGAACTTACGGCCGATGAGCCGCTTTACACCAAACACGGTGTTTTCCGGGTTGGTAATGGCTTGCCGTTTGGCTATTTGCCCAACCAGCCTTTCGTCACTGTCGGATACAGCCACAATTGAAGGGGTTGTCCGGCCGCCTTCCGGGTTGGTGATCACGTTGGCATCACCGCCCTCCATCACCGCCACGCATGAGTTGGTGGTGCCGAGATCGATTCCGATGATTTTACCCATCTTCTGTCCTCCTTGCCTTTCGGTATAAAGTGTATTCGTATTCTAAATTGTGATTGGTTAGTGTCTGTCCGCCCCTACTCGGAAGCAGCCTTGGCAACCACCACCATGGAAGGGCGCAGCAGTCTGTCATGGATGGTGTAGCCTTTCTGTAGTTCTTTAATGACGGTATTGTCGGGATGGTCCTCCGACTCTTCCTGCATAACGGCCTGGTGGTAAGTCGGGTCAAAGGGGTTCCCAACGGCATCCACCGCTTTTACGGCAAACTTCTCAAGCACCTTGAGGATCTCCTTGAGGGTCATGTCCACCCCTTCGAGAATGCAATTGACGGTATCTTCATGATCCGCAGAGGTTTCGACAGCACGCTCGAGATTGTCAACCACCGGAAGAAGTTCTTTAACCAAGGTTTCGTTGGCATACTTTCTGAAATCCGTAGCCTCGCGATCCTTGCGCTTCTTATAATTTTCAAACTCCGCTGAAATACGTAGAAAACGATCGTAGTTCTCGCCAGCTTCCTTCTCGGCAGCCTCCAACCTGGCCGCCATCTCCTGCTCGCCCTTGCGATCGGTCTTTTTGCCAGTCTTTTTTGCGGGTTTCTTTGCGGTCTCGGCGTCCGCCTCTTTCTCTGAATCAGCGTCTTTGGAATGGTCCTCGTAGGTTTTGATTTTTACGGCATCGGCATCCTGCCTTGAATCACGTTTGTCGTTCATACGCCAGTTCAATCTCCCGTATCTGTTTAGAATCCGTACGCAAAAGTTTTGACAGAAAATAAGACGAGATGACCGGTTGTCAAGATGATAAACGCAGGATTTGACACATTAAAGAAGGTGTAAACAGGGGCCGCCGAATGTCTCAGCTGGAGGTGTTTGAGACACTTTTAATCAAGATGGTTGCGCACCCCCCCTCGAATCGATACCACCAAACCCACGCGTCACATAACCGGGACCTGACCACGACACAGACTGCATTACTTATCGCTGCTTCCTTCCGGACCTGACGAGGTTCGTAACCGTCTGTTGCGTGGCGGCCGGTCAGCTATCGAATGGGCTTGGGGAGGTGATCCTCAGGGAGGAATTCAGCCCCGCATAAGCGGATTTCGGGCAGAGGGCACCGCTAACGCCCCGCCTAGCGCAACCGGGAGAGAATATACGTCAAAGAACCATTTTTTCAAGTCAAAAAGAGGTCGGCTGGCGACATTTTAGTCGGCTTGATTTCTGTTGACTTCTCGTAATTGCTGTCATACCGTCGCAAGCAACTGTTTATAGTGAGTTTACGTTGAAAACATGACTGCCCGGGCCGTCATGGCCGCGGTTGGGGCCGGTCAGGCCCACTCCAAAACCCGGAGGTCACAAGATGCCCACAAGACTGACGGCCGCCGCCCTGATCCTCAGTATACTCGTCTGTACGGGGTGCGCCGCCGTGGTGGCCGGCGCCGGTGCCGGGGCCGGGGTTTACACCTATGCGTCCGGTGAATTGAAACGGACCTATAACGCTTCGTTCGACAAGGCCGTGGCGGACAGCCTGGCTGCTTTGCAGGATCTGAAAATAGCCGTGCGGCAAAAAACTTCCAGCGGCATTACCACCACCATCGACGCTGAGAAATCAGATAAAACCCCCGTTATGGTCAGCATCACTATCCTGGGGACCAACCTGACTGAAGTGGCGGTGCGCACCGGCGTCGTCGGACTCTGGGACAAAAAAGTTTCCGAACTCATCCATGCCCACATCGCAAAACGGCTGCTCAAAAAAGACTGATCCAGCACCGCTCATTGAGTCGGTTGCCAAAATCGCCGCCGAACACACCATGTTCCGGTCCGGCGACAGGGTGTTGGCCGCTGTGTCCGGCGGCCCGGATTCGGTTGCCCTCCTGCATCTGCTCTGTAAGTTGGCCCCCCGTATGGCCTTTACCGTAGGGGTCGCCCATCTGGATCACGGCCTTCGTCCGGAGGCGCAAGCCGAGGCCGAGTTTGTAAACACACTTGCCCGGGGCCTGGACCTGCCGTTTCATTCTGCAGCACAGGATGTCGCGACATACCGGGAACGACACGGGCTCTCGCTCGAGGAAGCAGCCCGGGACGTGCGGTATGCTTTTTATAAAAAGGTAGCCGCCACCGAAGGTTACCAGAAAGTGGCCCTCGGGCACCACCGCGACGACAACGCTGAAATAGTCCTGATGAACCTGCTGCGGGGATCCGGTCCCTTGGGACTTTCCGGTATTCCGCCGGTCAGAGACGAACTGTTCGTGCGGCCGCTGATGAACCTAACCAGGGCACAAATCATGGCCTACCTGAAGCAGCGACGGCTCGCGTATGTAACCGACGCCTCCAACGCCGACCTTTGTTTCACCCGTAACCGGATCAGGCATGTTCTCCTCCCGCTGATCCGGAAAGATTTCAACCCCAACATCCTTGCGACGCTGCACCGCACCGCGACCATTATGGCGGATGAAAATGCCTGGCTCGAGTCTCAGGCGGACCCACTATGGGACCGCGTCCTGCTCGGTGCCGACAGGCGGCAATTGAGCTTGGATCACAATGCCTTGACCGGGATGCCCCGGGCGGCTGTCCGGCGCCTGCTGCGTCGAGCCATTTACCGGTTGGGAGGCAGCCTGCGGCGGATCACGCTTTCCCATGTAGATCGGCTGATAGAGCTTACCACCGCCGCCGAGAGCGCGCGGGTGGATTTGCCCGGCCTTATTACCGCCCACAAACAGGCCGATCGCCTGGTCCTGCGTGTTATGGACAGCCCCCGTCAGGCGCTGACAGCGGGGCACCCCAGCGAGCCGTATGAATATATCATCGACCGGGATAAAATTTCGACCAGGGTCGCGTACGATCAGGTTATCCCCGCTACCAGCGGAAGGGTGACTTTCGCGCTGCTCACCGGCACGCATACAACCAAAATGAACGCGTCTGGACAGTATACGGCCTTATTTGATATAGACCAGCTCAGTTTCCCGCTTCTGCTCAGAAACTATCGACCTGGCGATCGTTTTAGCCCTCTGGGCATGCGCGGAACCAAAAAATTGAAAAAGTTGTTCAATGAACGCAACGTCCCTTTGCCCGAACGTGAGCGTTGGCCGGTGTTGACCAGTGGACCGGAGATACTCTGGGTGCTGGGCCATCAGCGGTCGCAAACCGCTACCTTGAACCGGCAAACCCGGCAGGTCCTGGAAGTAAAATATGTTTTGCCAGACCCGAAATAGTGCTTATTTTAGGGTTTGTAACAACGGCAACGATCAGTGGGTTGCCGTGATCGAAGTTTGAAACGTGATCTAAATCTCGAGGAGGAAACAACTTTTGAATCCTTTCTACAAAAACATGGCCTTGTGGATCGTTATCATCTTGATGATGCTCATGCTCTACAGTTTGTTCAACCCCCAGAATATTGCCGAAACCAGCATCAGCTATACCGATTTTTTGGCCATGGTTGAAGATGAACGGGTTGCGGACGTCGTTATGCAGGGCCAGGAGCTCTATGTAACGGACATCAATAAAAAGCACTACAAAGTCTATACTCCCCAGGACAGCAACCTCATCGCCAATCTCCGGCAAAAAGGTGTCGTCATCAACGCGAAGCCTCCCCGGGAAAACCCCTGGTACATGTCCATGTTGATTTCCTGGTTTCCAATTCTCATCCTCATTGGCGTGTGGGTATTTTTCATGCGCCAGATGCAGTCCGGCGGCGGCAAAGCCATGTCATTCGGCAAGAGCCGCGCCCGGCTGCTTTCGGACCAGCTGGCCAAGGTGACCTTCGAGGACGTAGCCGGAATTGACGAAGCCAAGGAAGAACTCGGTGAAATTGTCGAATTTCTCAGCGAACCCAAAAAATTTACCCGCCTGGGCGGCCGTATCCCCAAGGGTGTGCTACTCATGGGTTCGCCCGGTACCGGCAAGACTTTACTGGCCAGGGCCATTGCCGGCGAGGCGGATGTACCGTTTTTCAGCATCAGTGGTTCCGACTTCGTGGAGATGTTTGTGGGGGTAGGTGCTTCGCGGGTACGGGATCTCTTCGTTCAGGGCAAGAAAAACGCGCCCTGTATTATCTTCATCGATGAAATCGATGCCGTGGGCCGTCATCGCGGTGCCGGGTTGGGCGGCGGACATGATGAACGTGAGCAGACCCTCAACCAGTTGCTCGTGGAAATGGATGGTTTTGAATCCAACGAAGGCGTCATCTTGATTTCGGCGACCAACCGGCCGGATGTTCTCGATCCGGCCCTGTTGCGTCCCGGCCGATTCGACCGCCAGGTCGTGGTCCCTTTGCCGGATATAAAAGGCCGGGAGAAAATCCTGAAGGTCCATCTGAAAAAAACACCCGTTGGCGAAGATGTAAAGCCGGTTATCCTGGCCAAGGGGACGCCCGGTTTCTCTGGAGCCGACCTTGAAAACCTGGTCAATGAGGCAGCTCTGCTGGCGGCCAAACGCAGCAAGGAAAAAGTAGGCATGGAAGACCTTGAAGATGCCAAAGATAAGGTTTACATGGGGCTGGAGCGCAAATCCAAGGTAATCAAAGAAGAAGACCGCAAAACCACGGCCTACCATGAAGCGGGGCACGCCCTGGTGGCCCGTTTTTTGCCCAACACCGACCCGGTCAACAAAATCACGATCATTCCACGCGGCCGGGCCGCCGGCGTCACCTGGTTTCTCCCCGAAGAGAGAGATTTCAAGTACAAAGACCAACTGGAAAGCGAATTGGCCGTTGCCTTTGGCGGCCGGGTGGCCGAAGAGGTTGTGTTCGACCGGATCAGTACCGGGGCTTCCAATGACATCAAGCAGGCCACCGATCTCGCCCAGCAGATGGTGCGCACTTGGGGTATGAGCACAGAATTGGGCCCGATGTCCTACGCCAAAGGGGAGGAGCAGGTTTTTCTGGGGCGTGAGATAGCCCAGCATCGAGATTATTCGGATGAGACGGCCTTGAAAATCGATAACGAAATCGCCAAGCTGATCCACACCGCCTATGATCGGGCCAAGCAGATCCTGGACGAAAATATGGATTTGCTGCAACAGCTGGCGGACCTGCTGCTCGAAAAGGAAACCGTAATGGGCAACGAGCTGGATGCCCTGATTCTTAAAAAACGACCGGAATTCGATTTCCCCTCGAAGCTGGACGAAGATCTTGTCCCGGATAAAGAGGAACCGAAAACGCAACCTCCCGCAGAAAATGAAAGCACAGCCGAAACCGGGGACAATCCGGATGAACCCCCGGAGAAAAAGCCGCCGGCCGATGGACCCGCTGCCGATGACAGCTCTGACGACGAGCCCAAAGAGTAAACCGCCATGCAGTCCTATACCCTAAAATGGCACGGGCACAGTCTAGAGCTCGGTGAGCGGACCTGTGTCATGGGAATTCTGAATACTACCCCGGATTCCTTTTCCGACGGCGGCCGGTTTATCAACCGTGAAGACGCGTTGGCCCAGGGCGAGAAACTGGTTGCGGCGGGAGCCGACATTCTGGACATTGGCGGTGAATCGACGCGTCCCTTTTCCAAGGGCGTGTCCGCGGAGGAGGAAATCCGCCGGGTCCTGCCGGTCATTGAAACGCTGGCGGCACGTATGCCGGTACCGATCTCCATCGATACCACCAAAGCAGCCGTAGCCAAAAGGGCCGTGGATGCGGGGGCTGCGATCATAAACGATATCAGCGCACTGCGCCACGATCCCGCCATGGCGTCTGTGGCCGCCGCCTGCGGGGTGCCGGTTGTCCTGATGCATATGCTCGGCACACCGCGTACCATGCAGGTTGACCCGGCGTATTGCGACCTTTTCGGAGAGATTGGTGATTTCCTGGCGGCGGCCATCAAGAAGGCCGTGGAGAGCGGCATAGATCGGAAATTGCTCATCGCCGATCCGGGTATCGGCTTCGGCAAGACGGTTGCGCATAATCTGCTGCTGGTTAAGCACATGGACGTCTTTAAGACGCTGAATGTGCCCCTGCTGGTCGGGCCATCCCGCAAGGCGTTTATCCGGACCATACTGCGGGGAGACTTGGACCGGGAAGTGACCCCTGATCTACCGGAAGTGGCCGTCGGCACCCAGGCTACCGTGGCAGCCGCGGTATTAAGCGGCGCCCACATCGTAAGGGTTCACGATGTTGCGGCTACCCGTGCGACCGTCGCTTTGGCCGATGCTCTCCGGCAGGCCTAAACGCAGCGCCTTAACCACACACACCCAAACAACCATGCCGAGACAAGACAGGCCGTCCGCAAATACTCGCAAGTATCTCCTCTGGCTTATTCTGGGGATCTGCGTTCTTGGCGTCATTCTGGGAATGCTGAAAGTGTTGCCTGGAATCCGAACCGGGGAGAAAGAGATTGTGGCCGAACTTGTTTTGTCCGGCTTGCCGGAAGGCCTCATCACCATGCACCCGCCGGTAAAGGTTATCGGGGCCCGGGTGAGTGGGCCGGCCGCCTTATTAGCCGGGCTCGCGAAAAAACGTATAACTTGCACTGTAGACGTCAACGGATTGGCACCGGGCATGACGTCGCTGCCCCTGACGGCTAAAAATTTCGATCTGTCGCCGCAACTGCAGGTAGCGGCAATCAAACCGGAATCGGTTACCCTCCGGATTAAAGCCGCTGACCAGAAAACGCTGCCGGTATACATAGCCATTGCCGGTAAACCGGCGGCCGGCTATACGGTCATAGATACCTTTGCGGTACCTGGCAAGGTTACCGTTTCCGGGCCTGAAAACAAGCTGAGCGGCATGGACGGGGCCATGACCAAGCCGATATTCATCGAGGGTATGGCCGACTCCGCCAAACGGGAAACGGCCCTGGACCTGCCCACCGGAGTACGTGTCATTGGTTTGGATAAAGCCTTGGTAGCCGACATCCGCATCGGAGAAAAGACTGACCGCCGCACCTTTGCCAACATCCGGGTGATAGCCAGAGGAACCGGACATGCGGCCGTGTTTTCTCCGCCTGGCATCACCCTGGACGTAGAAGGTCCGGCCAACGCTCTGGCCCAGTTGAACCAAACCACCGATATAACAGCCTATGTAGATCTAAAAGGGATCAAACCGGGCGTGTATGTCAAAAGGGCGTCTATCTCCTTGCCACTGAGCATAACGCTGGTCAAAGCCAAACCGGAATTGTTTACCGTGTCGGTGAAAGAGTGATGAATCCTAGCCCAGAAGGCTAGGCTTTGGATTGTTCCTGTAAAGGGCAACCACCCACAAAACGCGTTCGTAGCGTGGTCGGATTCAGGGGATTAGATCGAAGGCTGAAGCTGAAGTAAAACTTAAAAACCAACCGGCCGAATTGATTGCATTGAAGACAAAAGCTACGATGAACCAATAAAGCCTCTGTTTTTATTTCTTTTTTATGGCTTTCACCTTCAATCTTCAGCCTTCAGTCGAAAGACCTGGGACCCTTACCCCGGCGTCGCCAATTATCTCTGGCCCGGCCCTGAAGATCAGGTTTTGAGGGACTGCTTAAACACGTCAAGCGTGCACGCCGGTAGGTATCGAGACGCCCCCCAAACCCCGGAGCCGCCGCACAACGCTTGTCAGGATTCTTACAGGAGGAATTTAGAAATATGCTACTGGTAATAGATGTCGGTAATACCAACATTGTGCTGGGAATATTTCAAGACGGCAATCTCGTCCAGGACTGGCGCGTCCGCACAGAGCACAACACGACCGAGGATGAGTTTAATATTTTGATAACCAGTCTCTTTGCCGACGGCAACATCGACCGCGAGGATATTGGCGAAACCATCATCTCCAGCGTCGTGCCGCCCATGATCACTATCCTGGATTCATTTTGCACCCGCTATCTCGGTCATCGACCGCAGTGGGTGGATGCCCGAAGTTCCGGAATCATGCCGATCCTGTACAGTAATCCAATGGAGGTGGGGGCGGATCGCATCGTGAACGCGGTCGCGGCCTACGAAAAATATAAGCGCAGTTTGATCGTCATCGATTTTGGGACGGCCACGACTTTCGATGCCATCTCGGCCCGGGGGGAATACCTGGGCGGGGCCATCAGCCCCGGCATCCATATTGCGGCCGAGGCCCTGTTTCGAAAGGCATCCAAACTCCCCCGGGTCGAAATCTATGCCGCGCCGGAAACCGTGATCGGCAAGGATACGGCCGGCAGCATTAAATCAGGGATGATCTTCGGGTACGCAGGATTGGTTGACGGCATGGTAGAAAGAATGGCAGCTGAGATGAGCGATTCACCCGCGGTAATTGCGACCGGTGGTCTGGCCCCCCTGATGCAGCATGTGACCCGCAGCATCGCGTCGGTAGAGCCTTTGCTGACCCTGGAGGGCCTGCGCCTGATACACGCAAAGTCCAAAGCTTAGATTACATTTGAATCTATCTCAAAACCGGATTTTGGTTCAAAATCCCGTCGTCGCTACAAGAGCTTCCATCTTCGCTGGCCAAGCTACGCCGGACAAGACGCCCGACAGGAAGACTTTTTTAGAGAGGTTCTGGCGTCTGCGGACTAAGGGTGGGCGGCCTTCTCTTCTCGACGGGCCCGCCCTTCGTCGGCGGTGGCCTGATCGATATCGAATATCTGCCCGGAAAGATAGTCTTTGGTTTTATACCGGGTGATGGACATCAGTTTCTTGGTAATTTCGCCCATCCGGGCAACCTGGCCGGCAATGGTCTCTACCCGTTTATAGAGCGGATCGTTCTTATCGGCCTCCAGCATTAGCAGATCCGCATGACCCGACACCGCCTGCATGGGCTGATTCATTTCATGGCAAACCGCCCCGGCCAGTTCTATGACGCCTTGTAGTTTTTCGCGCTGCATACGCTCGAACTCGGAGTGTTTTTGGTCCCGCATATCGATAAAACTCTCAATCAAGCAGGCCTGCTCACCGATGGTGACCGGGATCACTGATTTCAATACCGGGATCTCTTCACCACTGGTCGTAATCAAGGTCCCTTCGAAATTCTCCCGCGGTTGCCAGCCATGCATACGTGGGCTGTTTTCGGACTGTAGCGGGCAGATATATTTATGATAATCGGTTCCCAACAGGTCTTCGCGTGAACAGCCGATGATGTCCAGAGCCTTGGCATTGGCGTCGACTATCCGGTGGGACCCGGCATCCAGGATGACGATCCCGGTGGGGATGGAAAACAATATAGCTTCAATGCGCGCCTTGCTCTCACGCAGCAGTTTCTCGGTTTTTATGCGCTCGTAGTGTTCGATGCTCTCCAAGGCATTGGCCGTATTGCGCATGACGATGGACAGAAGGTCCCGGGACACATCCGGGACGGAGTCCGCCCGATCCGAAAAGAGCCCCACGAACATGCCCCGCACCCTTGTACTGGTGGCGACAATATGCAAAAGCAGTTGTTCGGAATAGTCCTGCGAGGGAATCACCACGCCCTTTTTTTCCCGGATAGCCCAGGCCACGAGGCCCTTCTCAATCATAAACCCCATCTCACGCTCAATCCGGGCCACATTTTCAACCGGGTCGCAATGGGCCAGCTCAAAGTCGGAACTTTGCGGATCCACCAGATAAAAAGCCCGTGTTTTGAACTTCATCAAATGGCGGGTCCTTTTCTCTGCTTCCTGAAAAACCTGAACCGGGTTGGCCACCTGGTTGATCTGTTCCTGGAAATCTCCAATGGACAGCGCCATTTCCAGTGCATTTTGGATGTAACGCCGATTCTCTTCCAGGTAATCCACCCGGGCTTCGTATCTATTGATCTTCGTTTCGCTGTTCATAACCAATCCATCATAATTCAAACGACCTGCCGACCGACTGGCGGACGGATCAGGTTGTCTCAGTAAACAGTGATTCCAGGGGGGCAAACTGATGCAGGGCCTGCTCGATGACCCCCTTAAAACTGGCCGGGGGCAACCCATACTGCTCCCAGGCCTCCTCATCAAAACCGGCAATGCAGCACTCCCCACTGCTTCCCAAGCCCAGGCTGTTGGCCATAATATCCGCCATATGCACGATGGTGGCCTTTACCGGATCTTTGGCCCGCAGGGGGTGGTGATGATAATAAATATTGCTTTCCAGTGACAGGGGCAGCTTCCATTTTTCCAGAAGGTACTTACCGATGCGGGCATGGTTCCAGCCCAGAATCTCTTTTTCCACCTCCAACATGAGGCGGTCTTGGGTCCGGTTCAGGTTCAGGATAACCTTGGCCCGGTCCGGGAAGTATTTGTAAATGATCAGTCGGCCGATGTCATGCAGCAAGCCTGAGATGAAGAGCTGTTCGGTTTGCTGGATATTTTTATGGGCTGCCATGACCCGGGAAAGAATCCCGCAGGCCAGACTGTGCCGGATAAACGCATTCATACTGATGATCCCTTTGGGGATGCTCTTGAATATCTGCATGGTGCTGATCCCCAGAGCCAGGCTGGTAATCTCTTTTGAACCGATCAGGGTCAAGGCCCGGGTAATGCTGTCAATGCGTGAAGGAAACCCATAAAAAGCCGAATTCACCACCCGCAGCAACAGGGCGGCAATACTGGGGCTTTTATTTACGATGCGGGCAATGTCTTGCGCCGATGCCAGGGGCGCGGAGATGACCTCGTTTAACTCATAGATGATGGAAGGAATTTCAGGCAGCTTAATATCGGTTAGATCTATGGTCTTGCGCACATCCGCCATTTCCATTTTTGGACTGGTTTCCGCCTCCGCGGCAACCTCCCGCGGCGTGCTTTCCAGATGGTCCCGCCGACTGCGATGCTCAATGGAAAGCCAGAACAGCTCCTTCAAGGCCGGGTGATCGCGATTCACATGCTGATACTGCTGCTCCATTAGGGCGGTGACCCGTTTGACCACCTCAGGGTCAACATCGATATCCGGCCCCTCATCCTTATCCTGGTCGCCTTCAACCATCACCTCGGTGACCCCCCAGATTTTGAAAATCCTCTGGTGCTCTGGTTTCAACTGCATCCCCTTGGAGAGCAGCAGACGCGAGGAGACATCCCGGACATCCTCGCACAAGACGAGGCCTTCAGTTAATTTATCTACATGCACGAGTCCCATAGTGAATATCCGTCTTTTCTGGTGTAGAGGGTTTTGTTGCTGCTTCGACAGATAGACGGTTCGCGGTACGCCGCTCACCGGTCCTCCTATTATCTGTTTTATCGGCATTCTCAAGGCAGACTTTAGGCCCTGCGTTTGATTTATGAATGGATTGTCAACAAGCTGGATTTAAAGTGGATTTTTGCGATACGAATAGGAAGATCAGGATCTGCCCCTATTTTTCCTGCAGATACCCCTGAAAACCGCGCACACTGTTGGCCATGAACCCAAGCTCCCGCTGCTGGTCTGTATCGGAAAACTGGCTAAACCCGTTTAGCAGGGGATCTCGCTCAAGAAGGGCCGCCCGGCCCGCCGCCACCTGGTCGCCACCATTCATCCCCGGCAAGAACCGGGTGAGTTCAGCGGCCCAGAGCTGCAACTGTCGGCGGTGCGCCCTAAGCAACTCGGCCGGCTGCCGGGTCAGACCAAAATGGCCGAAGCACATGCGCTTACACGGGACCTTGGCAAGGGACTGGAGGCTTTCCAAGCTGGTTTCTAAATAAAATTTCGGCGGAGTGGCCGGTCTCAGATAATAGCCTCCGGGCAATTCCCGGTAGACGCCGCAGGCTTCCCCCGCGAAAAGCGTACCATGGATCAGGTAGCTTACATGGTGCACCGCGTGTCCGGGAGTCAGGATCGCTTCAATCCCGGGCGCAGCCAGATGTTCTACCCCCACCACCTGATCGGCCGGAACGGGGGCAATGGGACCATACGCCCGGGCGGTATCACCCAGGGTAGCGACACTTCCCGCCCACAACCGGGCAGGATCAACCAGATGTTCAACTGCCCGGGCATGGCAGACAACCTTTGTATCGGGAAAGTGCGCTACCAGATCGCCAACTCCGCCAGAGTGATCGATGTGGATGTGGGTCAGCAAGATAGCATCCAACCGGCGAATACCAAGATCTTGGAGGACAGCGGTAAGGATGGGAATGGTAACCGTTGGGCCGGGGTCTATCAGGTAGGTCCGTTCCCCATTTACCAGCCAGGCATTGATGAACCGATCGAAACCGGGCATCTTCTGGGGGAGCGGGATAAAGACAAGCTGTTCACTGAAATGTTCAACCGGGTGTTGTTTCAATCCATTCCCATTTCTGCTTTTAGGGTCTTGATCTGCCGGCGAAGGTCTTCGGCCTGGCGGCTACCGGGAGCTGCCGCCTGCAGCCGACGGACAAGACCTAGCAGAATCATTTCACTGCGGTAATCCGTACAAGTGTAGTTACCTGCTTTGTTGCTTTCACTATCCATACTTGATCCACTTAATGCTAAAGCTACCTCAAACAACGGATTTTGGTTCAAAGTCAAGGCGGCCGGGAATATCAGACCGGAGGAATACATCGAGTATTTCGAGGATCTGATATTCGCGCCCAACGCAGAGATTGAGCCAAAAGCCGTTGTTTGAGGTAGCTTTTAGGCGCGTCCCGTTTTAACCAGCGATTCCTTGTATACCCGGTAGAAAATATCATTCTCGGTAATACCGTGTTTGAGAACCTTCTCGATGTCGTCCATGTGGGCAACACCGATAACCATGTTCACGCTTTTATGAAAAGTCGCCATGTTATCGTTCGTGCGAAAACGATCGGAAATCAGGGCTACGAAAATGTTGCGACGCACCGCCATATTTAACGTCGCCAGGTAACGCAGGACATTGTTGTGATCGGGATCGGGCGTGTCGAATTTTTCGTTGACCACGATCATGTCAAACACATGAAAGCGCATCTGTTTGAGAGCTTCACGCGAATTGGCCGGATGGGTAACCTGATACCCCAGGGATTCCAGGGCGGCCTTGATCTTGCCGCGGTAAACAGGATCGCCTTCACAGATAAGAGCGGTTTCCACACCCTCTTCCAGAAAATCAAAAGGACGATCGGAGGAATCGTACCCGGCCTCGGAATCGGCCTCGTCAAAGGTCGGTACGGACGCTTCGTCGGCTGCCGGCGGGGCGGCGGCTGTCTTAGGTTCCTCGGCCTGAGGTGAAACCGTTATTTTTTCTTTGCATTTCGGGCACTTTATTGCAAAGGCCTTGCCCTGGGGAACTTTCTCGTCCGGAACTTTGAATTTCGCCTGGCACTTATCGCAGGAAACATCCATCAGCAGCTCCTCTCTTTATCATTTTTTCTTGCCCCAAGTGCGATCGACCTGCAGGTCTTCAATATCGGTGGTGGCCTCACCGCGTCCGGCCTTGACCATATCCAGGCCCCGGCCCACGATCCCCTTCCGGGAGGCATAAGCCATGGCTGTTTCTTCGGTGATCATACCCTTTTCGTAGAGGCCAATGATAAATTTGTCAAAAGTGGTCATCCCAAAGGCTTCGCCGGCATCGACAATCTCATAAAACGTCTTGCCTTCGGATTCACCCTGGAGAATCGTATCCTTGACGCGCAGGTTGGTGCCCATGATTTCAAAGGCGGCCACGCGCCCACCGCCGACTTTGGGCAGCAGACGCTGGCAGACGATCCAGCGCACGGTATCCGCCAGCCGGATGCGAATCTGATTCTCTTCTTCGGTGGGAAACATACCGAGGATCCGGTTGATGGTCTGACCCGCGTCCACGGTATGCAGGGTGCTTAACACCAGGTGGCCGGTTTCGGCCGCGCTAAGGCCGATCTCGACCGTTTCCCGGTCGCGCATTTCACCCACGAGAATCACTTTGGGCGCCTGGCGCAGAGCGGCCCGCAAACCGCTGGCGAAAGTGTCGAAGTCGTTGCCCATCTCCCGCTGGTTGAAGGTGGATTTCTTGTGGGGGTGCTGGTACTCCACAGGATCCTCCAAAGTGACGACATGGACCGATTTTTCTTCGTTGACCTCATTGAGCACTGCCGCCAGCGAGGTGGTTTTACCGGATCCGGTAGCGCCGGTAATGAAGATGATCCCGTTCTTCTCCTCGGCCATTTTCAAAAACGGCTCAGGTAAGTTCATGTCCTGCACCGTCGGGATCTTGCTTTCGAGTTTCCGCAGAACAATGGAGTAATTGCTGAGCTGGGAGAAGATATTGACCCTGAAGCGCGCCTTGCCCGGCAAGTCGTAGGAACAGTCGCAGGAGCCCTCGATCAGCAGGGTTTCCGTGAGTCGGCGATCATTGTTGATCAGATTTAGGGCGAAGACTTCGGTCTGAAACGGGGTAAGTTCCGTAAACGCCGGCTGCATCTCAACCGGCGTTAATTGGCCGGAACTCTCCACCTAGAAGGCCTTGCCCACGGTGATGTTCAAGTCCGACACATTGTCGAACGAATCCAGCATCCGGGCCAGTATGTGGTCAACCTCCTGTTTTTTCATGATCGTTCCCCTTCGTACCGGTATTCGGTGAACAAAACGCGCCCGACAGCCTAAGCGTCTGTAAAATCCGTAGGCGGATTTTTCAAGAACGGCCGAAAGCGCCCTTTCTCGTTGGATTTCATATAGGCCTCATCCGGACTGATCCGGCCGGCATTCAGATGATCCATGATGGCGTCATCAAGCAACTGCATGCCGTACTTTTTCCCGGTCTGGATGGATGAGGATATCTGGTGCGTTTTACCCTCCCGGATCAGGTTCCGCACCGCGGAGGTGGCGATCATGATCTCCATGGCGGCACAGCGCCCCTTGACATCGATGCGTTTAAACAGTACCTGGGCGACCACCGCGCGGATACCATCGGAAAGGGTGCTCCGGATCTGGGCCTGCTCACTGGACGGAAAGACCTCGATAATTCGGTCCACAGTTTTCATGGCGCTGGAAGTATGCAAGGTACCGAAAACCAAATGCCCGGTTGATGCGGCTTCAATGGCTAGAGAAATCGTCTCCAAATCCCGCATTTCGCCGACCAGGATGATATCCGGGTCTTCACGCAGGGCCCCCTTCAGGGCCGCGGAGAAACTTTTCGTGTGCATCCCCACCTCCCGGTGGTTAATGATACAACTCTGGCTTTTGTGCACAAACTCAACCGGGTCTTCAACGGTAATGATGTGGTCCTTGCGCGCTTTGTTGGCCACATCGATAATGGCGGCCAGGGTGGTCGATTTCCCGCTGCCCGTCGGTCCGGTCACCACGCATAGCCCCCGGGGCAGGGTCGCCAACTTGGAGATGACGGGGGGCAAGCCGAGCTGTTCGGCCGTGAGGATGTCACTGGGAATTTCCCGGAAAACGGCAGCCACACCGTATTTTTGCATGAAAAAATTGGCCCGGTACCTGGCCAGCCCGGGAATTTCATAGCCGAAATCCACATCGCCGGTTTCTTCAAACAGCTTGACTTTATCTTCGGGCGCGATTTCATAGAGCATGGCCTTGAGGTCATCGTTATCCAGGACCTTGTATTTAATTCTTTCGATCTCGCCCAGCAGCCGGAGTGCCGGCGGCTGACCGGAAACCATGTGGAGGTCGGAGGCCCCCTGTTCGTTCATCAGCTTGAAAAACGCGTCTATTTTAGCCATTTAGATTCCCCCATGTTGAACCGATCGGTTTGTAGGTGACTCGTTCTAGCGAAAACTATGACCCGGCATTGCAGCCGGTGGCGGCGAATCCCGGGGGTCATGCGGGGTTTTTTCTTGAAAAATTTAACAACTGCAGTCTATCGTCCTGTTCGTCGTGGGCTTTCATTTCTTCCTTGCCGGTTTCCAGGACTTTTGTATGGGTTTCGATAATAGACTGGATTTGCGATTCAATTTGCTGGCGCTGCCGTTTGAGTTCGGCTATGTCTTCATGCAGCTGGGAAAGGCGTTTGTGCGCCCGCTGCAGCAGTTTTTCAGCCTTTACTTCCGCATCGGCGATGATCAGGTCGGCCGATTTCTTGGCGTTGCTTTTCATCTGCTCCATGACCGTCTGGGAATTAACCAGGGCGCTTTTAAAGGTCTCTTCACGCTCACGGTAAGCCGACACTTCCCGTTTACTGCGCTCGAGAGCTCTTTCCAGGCGCTCCATCCGGTCGGTGTTGGCTTTCAGGGCCTCGGCCACCTGCTCGAGAAAGGCATCGACCTCTTTGACATCGAACCCTCTGAACTTGACCCGGAATTGCCGATTCTGTATGTCGAGCGGGGTAAAATCCATGCTATTTTCCTCCCAGACTGATCGGTTGTCACATCATCGATCTGGATAGACCCACCAAGCTGCCCACCAGAAACTTTTGCAGGAATATTAAAGCCATTATGACAATAATCGGAGAAATATCAATCCCTCCCAGATCCAGCGGTAGGGCCCGGCGAACACGATGCAACACGGGCTCCGTTGCATTGTGAATAAACCGTACAATCGGGTTATAGGGATCCGGGCTCACCCAGGATAGAACCGCGCGCGCAATGATCACCCAGAGATAGATTGTCACAGCGTAATCAACAACAACAGCCAGAGCGTAGAGAAAGTTACCGAAAACGAACATCTATGTACCTTTACAATTTGAACCTTGGTTAAAAAAATTAAATATATTCTGGCAGGTAAGTCAAGAATTTTCGCCAGTTAGGCGACAGTTGCAACCGCAGCAGATGGCCGGACAGGCCGCGTGCGACTGCCCGGAAACAGGTTTTAAAATAATCCTGTCTTCGAGAAATTGGCTTTGAATTGCCCTTGAAATGGGCCACCTTGCTGAATCCAGGACTCAGACTAATAGGCTATAGGCATTTAGGCTGTAGGAAGATCTCGGGTAAAGCTTTTAGCAGTTAGCTTTTAGCGATTAGCGCTCGGTTTTTGCATTTCAGCTAACAACGAATGGCTAACAGCGAACAGCCCTCCTCCATGATTTCCAATCATGGAGGGGCTTACCTAACAGTCTTCAGCCTACAGTCTAATCAACCTGGCCCGTTCACTCCAAGACTGCCAATTATTTATTGCCTGTCCCTGAAGACCAGGTTTCTTCGGACTATGTAAATACTATCAGCTCTAACCATAAAGCCTCTGCGGTAACAATCAAGTCACCCAAGAGGCTTTGAAAGATTTCATTGGAATAATAGGATGTGGGCGTCACCCGCCGGCAATCATGGGAATCAATACTATTTCGGCGTTATCCGGAACCAGGGTCTGTTTGAAATTTGGCCGCGAGACCGGTTTGCCGTTCAGGCGAATCACCGCGTACTGCTCGGGCTTCTCAACGTAATTCAACAACTGTTCAACGTCCATTCCCGGCTGCCAGGGATACTGCTTGCCATCCATGGTAATCATGCGGTCACTCCGTTGGCCTGCAATACGGCGAGCACCTCCGGAAAATCGATGCCCAGCCGTTTGACCGTCGCCACCGTGGGAATGCCGTCCGCTGTCCAGCCGCGGCGCTTGTAAACCGCGTCCTGAAGTTTCTCGTATTGGTCCTCGCGGTGCTTGCGCAAGGCGGCTACTTTTTCTTCAGAGGACAGGCCCTCGATGGTTACGGCATGCTTTTCAACCAGTTGCTGGTCATAGCGCTCCTGGCGGGATTCATATTCTTCTACCGTCACCGGCCCCACCGCCCGGTAAGGAAGGGTGTCCTGGTCCCGACGGCCGTAGCCCATTTTCAGGTTGAACACCCGTTGAAAATTGTAAACCGCCTCGCTCATGACAATCAGGTCCTCCGGGGATGCCTGGCGCCCGGTCACCGAGGTAAAATAGTCGGCGTACCAGTTCACGTGCTTCATCACCTTGGCCGGTTCGGGGGTATCCTTGTTGTCCTCGGGAACGATATCATTCCAGGGCAGCTTGCAGAGACCACAGAGGCCGAACCAGGTCCGGAACATCGGGAACCAGTGCAGGGCTTCGGCTTTCTCTTCAAACGTCGGCATGAAATTGTGAACCATGTCCAGGAAAATCAGCCAGGCCTCGTCATGCTGGGCGCCCTTGAGCGCCATGCCGTACCCGCCCTGCTGGGCCAGGGATTCCTTGGTCATGTACTCCGAGAACTCCAGCCCCTTGGACTCCATGCCGATGTCCTGCAAAATGGCGGCGTCCGCGCCATAATCCCGGACGAAAATCGCCTTCATGCGCCGGATCCCCTGCCCAACCACGGTTCCGAAGCCCTCACCACGGGCCATCTGGTGGACCAGTTCAAGGGCTTCCAGGCGGTTGCCGAAGTACAGCTGCATCCCACCAGTATGCTCGCTGGTGATCTGGTTCATCTCGAAGCACTCCATGACGAAGGCGATGGCGGTGCCGACCGAGATGGTATCGAGACCGTAGGTATCACAGTAGAAGTTCATTTCCAGGATCGTGGAGGGATCAAAAATACCGAGGTTCGAGCCGCATCCGGCAATGGTCTCGTACTCCGGCCCGTCCACGAACACCTTCTGGCCCCGGTAGGGACCGGTGAACGGCACGAAATCACGCACGCCATGGGAACAGGCCACAGTGCAGCCGCGCCAGCAGCCATCGAAGCCTTTGTCGAAAATATGTTCAAAGACTTCGCTGCCGATGAGGTTGCCGCCGGTATGCGAGCCGAATTTAAAATTGTGGGTCGGCAACAGATCAAAGTCATTCATGATGGGCACCAGGTGGGTGGTTCCCAGCGAGGCCATCTTGTTCTGTTTGGGATCCAGGCTGACAATCTCCTTGGAGTGCAGCTTGGCAACCGTTTTCAGGGCATCCAGGTCATCCGGGTTGTTGGATTTCAGCGAAACCGTGTTCCAACGGGCCACGATGGCTTTGATCCCCCTGTTGGCAAAAACGCTGCCGATACCGCCGCGGCCAGCCTGTTTGTAACGGGTCCTCTTGCGCTGGCCGTCATACCAGGTAAAATTGAGACAGCCGAAAAAGGTGTTTTTGGCGGCCGTCCCCGAGGAGACAACCGAGATGTGGCTCTTCTTACCCTGCCCGAAATATTCGGTCAGGGCGGCTGACAGGGCATACGAATCATCGGCGAGACCGGGCATGTCCAGAATCTCCACTTTCTGATCGATCCCGTCAATCAGGATGACGGCATCACCACCGGCCTTGCCGCGGACTTCGAGGGCATCAAAGCCGGAAAACTTCAGATAGGGCCCGAAATAACCGCCGACATTGGAATCGACGACCGAGCCGGTCAGCGGCGACAAGGACGTAACAATACTTTTACCCGAACCGGGGTAAGCCGGCGTCCCTCCCATGGGGCCGCTGGCGATACAGATGGCATTTTCGGGGTCGTTCCAGCGGGTTTCGCCGCTGACCGCATTCCACAGCAGCCAGAGATCGAATCCCTTGCCCCCGACAAAGATGTCTTTCATCTGCGGGGATACCGGGTTGATGCTGATCGTACTTGCCGACAGGTCGATCCCGAGTGTCTGGTTCGCATAGCCTTTGTCTATGTCCGGTCGTTCATAGTTCAATGTCTTGATTGGGTTTGCAGTTAATTGCGTCATGTCTGGCAACTCCTTGAATACGTATCATTGGAAATCGTGCTTATTAAGACCGTATAGCATGAACACCCGTCGGTCGGTACAAAAAACTGTCGCGTGGCCAATGTCCAAACCACCAGCCGTATACAACGGGCGTCCCCCGGTTACTTGAGGGCCTCTTCACCACCGCCGAACTGCCTGTCCGGGGAAAACTCTTTCAAGATCACGTCGTCGTCATCACGGCCGGTTCCGGTGATGGCCCGGGCGGCCACTTCGCCGATACCCGGGCCGAGCATATAACCCTGCCCGCACATGCCGGTCACATGGAAAAGCCCTTGAAGGCTGCTGTTCCACCCTACCAACGGGGCTCCGTCCGGCGACATGGGGTACAGCCCGCGCCAGACACGGCGCACCCGGATGTTCTGCAGCCGCGGTACGAGGCTGACCATGCGCTTGCACACCTGGGGCAAGAAGACGGATGTCTCCCGGTGATCTGTCCCTACGATGGGGGGATCCGGCGTGATGCAGAAAACAACCTGCCCGTGAGGGTTCTGATAGAAATAATAGTTTTTGGAGCCTGCTCCGGGCCGCAGATCCACGACCATACATTTGAAAAAGGGCTGCACCGGTTCCGTGATGGCGCCTTCGTGGGAATCCGGTATGACCGGAATGTCGATGCCAGCGGTTTTACCCAGGGGCCGGGAATAGGCCCCGGCGGCATCCACCACCACCGGGGCCGAATAGGCCCCATGCGCGGTCACCACCCCGGTTACCCGATCGTTGTCGGTTGCAATCTTAAGAATCTTTTCCTTGAAACGGAAAGCAGCGCCACTGGCCAGGGCTCGCCGGTAGAACGCGTTAATGGCCAGCAAAGGTGAGGCCGAACCGTCCTTGGGAGAGAAGGTCCCGCCTTTCAACCCGTGGGTCACAATGCCCGGCATCCGGGCCGCCACGGTATCCGGTCCGACGAAATCGATTTCGAGACCGTGTTTTTTCTGGATCGGCAGGATGCCTTTCAGGGCGGTTTCTTCGACCTCCCGATAGACCGGGAACAGGTAGCCCCCTTGCAGCCACTCGATATCGTCCCCATATAAGGCCTGCCAGGTGGAAAACAATTCCAGTGACCGCAGGCCGCACAGGATCTTGCCCGGCGTGGAATGGGTCGCCCGAATACCCCCGATGGCATGTTTGTTCTCACCTTGACCGGGCGAAGGCTTTGCGTCGATCACCAGTACCCTGGCCCCGGCGTCTCCCAGGGCCAAGGCCGTGGGGACCCCGACGGAACCAGCGCCGATGATGATCACATCATAATTATGCATCCACTTTTCCTCCCGCTACTCCGGCCAGCACTCCCATGGGAACCTCTACGAAAAGCGGCCGATCAACCCGGTCCGTTACCTCACCCAGATCTACCCCCTCCTCCTGAAAGATTCGCCAGATCATCGTCCGGCATGTTTTCGAGCCGCAGGCCCCCATGCCGGCCCGATTGAGGGCTTTGAGCTGGTTCATGTCCCGCACGCCGCTTTGGACGGCCCCCCGGATTTCCCCGGCCGTAATGCGTTCACACCGGCAGATCACCGCCTCATCCGGTAGCGGGGCTTTGGTATAGAGTTCATCGGGATCCAGGGCCAGATCAGGTTGTATCCGGATGCCGATCGCCTGCTTGGCAATGGCCCGCGGCAGTTGGACCTGGACCATCAGGGTCCCCGGGTATTTCTTTCGGTTGGCCACCACCCGTTTTACCGGAAACTCGCCCAGAAACTGGCCGTTGTCATCGGTGACCGCGATGGTCTGTCCCTTGGCAACGCGCTCCCGCCAGATCTCATACGGCAGCGTGACCACAGGATATTCGGGCTCTTTACGAAAATCAACCACGGTCACCGCCAACCCCGGGCATATGGCCACACAGCCGAGGCATCCCTGGCAATCCCCTTCATCGGTGCAATAGGGCAAGCCGGTAATGTCGTCTCGTTCGGTCCGAATGATCTTTTCCGGGCAAACGGATGTGCAGGGGTTGCAGGGCACCTCTTGAAAACAGTGGAACACCGGCAGGACCCCATCGGCACGGGCGGCGGGTTCACGACAGACAACCGGTCCCGGCTTCGACTTCAGGACACGGGCTTTTTCATCCCAGGCCGCCGGGATATCACCGTCGTACCGGCCCAGGGCCCGGGCAATCTTGAGCCCCTCGATTTTACCGGTAAACATGGCGGCGGAGGCTTCGGCAATCTCCTGGGCATCGCCGGCGGCGTATACATCCAGGCCCCACTGTTTGGCTTTCAGGTAAAACTCGTCTACCTTGGACAAGCCCACGGCAATCAGAACCGTATCCACCGCGAACGTGCGCTCGGTCCCGGGAATGACCTGCCAGCTACGGTCCAGCTGGGCGATGGTTACGGAGCGGACCCGGTCTTCACCGTTGGCCGACACCACGGTGTGCCCGGTATAAATCGGTACCCCCAGGCGCTGCAGCTTATCGGCGTGCACCTTGTACCCGCCTACTTCCGGCAGAGCTTCGATCAGGGCCGCCACCTCGATGCCGGCCTGGATGGCGTGATAGCCGGCGATCAGGCCGACATTGCCGCCGCCCACGATGAGCACCCGGTCGGAACACTTCACCAAATCGCGATTCACCAGGGTCTGGAAGGCCCCGGCGCCATAGACCCCCGGCAGGGTGTTGCCGGGAAACGACAGCATCTTTTCCCGGGCCCCGGTGGCAACCAGTAGTTTTGCGGCCTTGATCAGCCGGTAGCGGTTGCCTTGGACAACCCCGATGATCCGGTCGGAAAAAACGCCCACCGCGGTGGCTTCAAGCCACACCTGTACACTGGGATAGGTCTGGAGTTCGTCTTCGAGCAAACGGGCAATCTCATAACCACGGGTGCCGGCATAGGAATCGGCCACCGAGCCGAAAAATTTATGGGTCTGCAGGACCAGTTTTCCGCCCAAGCGGTCTTTGTCGTCCACCAGCAGCGTATCGATTCCCAATTTGCCCAGCTCGACTGCGGCGGATAACCCGGCCGGCCCACCGCCGATAACCAGGACATCCGTCTCCCGGATAGAGACAGTGCCGGTCGTCACCTGCTGATCGTCCGTGGGTATCTGCGGCAGGCTGGCGACACTTTCGATCTGCATTTCCGCCACCAGGGGAGTCATGCAGGCCTTCACGGGCATGCCGTCGGCCAGCACCAGGCATTGGGAGCACTGTCCATTTGCACAGAACATCCCCTGCGGGCTGTCGTCCTTGTGGTGATGGCCGAAAATCTGGTGGCCATTGGCGAACAAGGCAGCCGAGATCATTTCTCCCGCAAACCCGGATAACGCCTGCCCGTTCCACGAAAACTGTATCGCTTGCCTGTCCGGCACAGCCAGCACTGGATGCCGGTCAATCCGTTTGGTTTCCATAAAAATCGTATCCGTTCAATAATGTTGCATCGCAACTATCAGGGGCACCCCGCCGGTTCGGGGAATAGTCTCCCAGACCTTTATAATGGTTAAACCATTATAAAACTCATTTTCATTGGCCTGTCAAGAAGCTTTTTAAAGCCTTCCCGTGCATAATTTACTTGACTTAAAGACAATGTCTCCTTAATTTAACTATTTGTAATTATTAGCATGATATTATGCAGACTGACCATAAGCTGGCAGGCGGAAGGAGACCGTAATAATGCTAAACAACAAGAAAATCGGTTTCATCGGGTCGGGCAACATGGGGGCCGCGATGATCAGCGGACTGATCAATTCGGGCGCTTCTGAGGCGGTAAACATCGCCTGTTCAGATGTGCGTCCGGAGGCTCTTCAGGAATTGGAAGCCAAATTCGGAATCTCCACTTCCACCAGCAACGTCGAGGTGGCGGCCGGGGCGGATATCATCATACTGGCCATCAAACCCCAGATCATGGTTCCGGTCTTGCAGGAAATCAAGGACTGCCTGGACATGTCCAAGATCGTCATTTCCATTGCCGCCGGGGTTCCCTTGGCCGCAATCGAAGCCTGTCTCAACAAGGACCTGCGACTCATCCGCGTGATGCCGAACGTGGCGGTGGCGGTCCGCGAGGGTGCGGCGGCCGTCGCGGCTGGGGCCCATACCCTGCAAGAGGACATCGACCTGGCCATGGAGATCTTCAACTCAGTGGGCAAGAGCATTTTTCTGAAAGAAAACAATTTGATGGATGCTGTTACCGGCTTAAGCGGCAGCGGCCCGGCCTATATTTTCATGGTGGTGGACGCCCTGGCAGATGCGGGTGTCAAGGTCGGTTTGTCGCGACCGGACGCCCTGCTGCTGGCCTCCCAGACCATCCTGGGTGCCGCCAAGATGTTGATTGAAACCAATGAGCACCCGGGGTCGTTGAAAGACTCGGTTACGTCTCCGGGGGGGACCGCCATCGCCGGCCTGCATACCCTGGAGAAAGGCGGCCTGCGCACCACGTTGATCAATGCCGTGGAAGCGGCTACCCAGCGATCCGTGGAACTTGGCGAAATGATGATTAAACACTTCGGCGAAAACGGAAAATAGTTCCGATGAGAACACGGTCATCCAATTTGTGGTCAGTTCTCTACCTGCTGGTTCGTACCAGCCTGGGTCTCGTGTTCGTGTGGGCCAGTTGGGATAAAATCCTCTATCCGGATACGTTTGCGACGATCATCGCCAACTATGACCTTCTACCGGCAGCCACTATCAACCTGGCCGCCCTGGTGCTGCCCTGGATCGAACTTGTTTGCGGCGTGTTATTGCTGGTCGGACGTCTGGTTCCCGGGGCTGCCTTTGTTGTGAACACCCTGCTGTTTGTTTTTATCCTCGCCACGGGCTTCAACCTCTATCGGGGCCTGGATGTAAACTGTGGCTGCTTTTCGGTGGCGCCTGATGCCGGCGGCAAGACCCTCTTAAACCTGCTGCGCAACGGGTTGTTGTTGACCGGCGGCGTCTGGCTGTTTTTCTATGGTGCGGGTCACATGCAGGCAGACCGGCCGACAGAGTTGCCCTCTTCAGGTGCAAGGTGATCGACGATGCTGGTTGAAACAGTTCCGTATCCGGCGGCTTTCCTTTTTGGACTGCTCTCATTTTTCTCGCCGTGCATCCTGCCGCTCCTGCCGGCCTACTTCAGTTTTATTTCCGGCTACTCCATGGAAGAACTTATGGACGGCAGCAAAGCCGGCATCCGGAAAAAGGTGGTCCTATCCACAGCCACTTTTGTCCTGGGGTTCTCAACCATTTTCATCGCACTGGGTATGACCGCCTCCCTGATCGGCAACCTGGCCCACGACTATCGTCATATCATCCGAATTGCAGGCGGCATCCTCATTATTATATTCGGGATCCACATGAGCGGTCTTTACAGTTTCCGCCTGCTCAACATAGAGGGTCGTCTGCATATGCAAAAAAAGCCCCTGCACATGCTGGGAGCCTTTCTGATCGGGATGGCGTTTGCCGCCGGCTGGAGTCCCTGCATGGGGCCCCAACTGGGATCGATCTTGATCATGGCCGGCAGTCGGGAAACGATTTGGCAGGGTACCGCGTTGTTGGGAATCTACTCGGCTGGCCTGGCCATTCCCTTTTTAATCCTTTCCTTCTGCATTAATTATCTAGTACAATTCCTGCAACGGGCGAAAAAGGCGGTCCGGTTTGTAAACATTACGGCCGGTATCCTGCTGATTGCCATGGGCATTCTTCTTCTGACCGACAAACTGACCTTACTGGTCGTGACGGTATAGCCAATTGATCAAAAAAGCGCTTTTACATACGCTCCTCTTCTTCGTGCTTATGATGAACGCGGCTTGGGGCGCTGCTCCCCAAGTAAAAATCCGTTGGATGGATTTCAGACAGGCCCAGGCCCAAAGCCGGCAGACCGGAAAGGCCATGGTCATCTATTTCTATTCAGACAATTGCCCCAGCTGCAGCGAAATGGAGAAAACCACTTGGCAGGATGCCCGGATCATCAATGCCTTGAACACCCAGTATACCCCGGTGAAGGTCGATGTGAATAAACAGCGGCGGATAGCCAGCCTGTACAAGGTGTATTACCTGCCGACGACCTGGTTTATCAAACCGGACGGTCAACCCTTCGGGAACCGTCCCGGATACATCCCCGCCGATTTGTTGTTGAAGATTTTCAAGCACCTACGATAATAGATGACTGTCCTGACCAACACCTGGTCTTACCGCTGGGAGGGTATTCATGCAGAAAAAACAATAGGTTACCGGGACTCAAAGTCGGGACTCATCGGAGCGTTTAGCCATCATTCTTTTAAACAAACGCAGTGACGTGGTAAACAGGACCCAGGCGCTGAGAATTGCCAATATGATCGGTACCCATAGGAAGGTGCTCCAAACCGGATGATCACCCGCCACCGATATCCCCGCACAGGCGAACAGGAACACCCCTGCCATCAGGACAATGATTGAAACACACAAAAGCTCGGAATCATACCAGGGTGAAATGACTTTGCGGTAAACCGGTTTTGAGTCAAGTCGCATAGGCCCTCCACTGCAGCTGGCAAGCCGCCAAATAACACAATATGTTGAATTTTTTATTGACACACATCAATATATTGTAATAACAACGTACTTACCTACATGTGGCAAACTTCACTGGAAGCTCTCTAAAAAATGGATTGATCCTGAGCAGAACGCATGGGATCTGCGTCAAATTAAGGCGTCCGTGAATTACATTCCGGAAGGTCATACCGGTGTTTCAGGATATCGCGTCTGTCGGCCTAAATAACGCTGTTCCGGAACAATCTGCCCCTTTCGGGCATGTAATTAGGCCCTGAAAATTTAATACGGCAGCTTCCAGGCTGAATTACCAGCTATTCATTCATAAGTAAACGGACCTTTGAAACTGCAACGATTTTTGTCGAGGTGACCTTTGTTCGAGCAGATTAAGAAACGCAATGGTAGTGTCGTAGAATTTGATTCATCCAAAATCACCGTCGCCATAGCCGAGGCCGGGAAAGCTACAGGTACCTTTGAAGAGCGCGAAGCCCGCAAGCTCACCCTGCGGGTTTTGACCCTTGCCCATGAACTCCGTCTGGGCCCCGTACCGGAAGTCGAAGAAATCCAGGATATCGTCGAACGGGTCCTGCTAGATTCCCCCTTTTACAAAGCGGCCAAAGCTTACATCCTGTACCGGGAACAGCATGCTCGTATCCGGCAAATGGCCACCCGGGCCAATGTGGACCTGGTGGATCATTATATCCAGAAACTGGACTGGAAGATAAAAGAAAACAGTAACATGTGTTACTCTCTCCAAGGGCTGAACAACTATATTTCCTCGGATGTTACCTCCGAATATTGGCTCAACAGCATCTACCCGCCGGAGATTCGCCAGGCCCACAAGGAAGGCGACCTGCACATCCATGACCTGAGCCTGTTGTCGGTCTACTGCGTCGGCTGGGATCTCCAGGACCTGCTGCGCAACGGCTTCAAAGGGGTCGAAGGTAAGGTGGAAAGTGCGCCGCCCAAACACCTGCGGTCCGCCCTGGGACAGATCGTCAACTTCTTTTACACCCTCCAGGGGGAGGCCGCCGGCGCCCAGGCGGTTTCGAATTTCGATACGCTGCTGGCCCCTTTTGTGCGCCACGACAGCTTAACCCAGCATGAGGTCAAACAGGCGCTGCAGGAATTCGTGTTCAACATCAACATACCCACGCGCGTTGGTTTTCAAACCCCGTTTACCAACATCACGATGGACCTGTATGTCCCCGAAATATTGAAAGATGTACCGGTCATTGTCGGTGGAGAGGACCGGTTGGCAACCTATGCTGATTTCCAAAAGGAAATGAACATGATCAACCGGGCCTTTGCCGAAGTGATGATGGCCGGCGATGCCAAGGGCCGGGTCTTCACCTTTCCAATCCCCACCTACAACATTACCCCGGACTTCGATTGGGACAATCCCAACCTGGAATCGCTCTGGGAGATGACCGGAAAATACGGCATCCCGTACTTCTCCAATTTTGTCAATTCCGATATGCAGCCGGATGATGCCCGCTCGATGTGCTGCCGGCTTCGGCTCGACAACCGTGAACTCCTCAAACGGGGCGGCGGGCTCTTTGGGGCCAATCCGCTCACCGGATCCATCGGAGTCGTCACCATCAACCTACCCCGCATCGGGTATCTGGCCGATGATCGAGCCGAATTTCTGGTCAGGTTAGAAAAGCAGATCAACCTGGCGGTGGAAAGCTTGGCCATCAAGCGCAAAATCCTGGAAAATTTTACGGACAAAAACCTGTATCCTTACTCAAAATTCTACCTGCGGGAAATCAAAAAAAACGGGGACCTATACTGGAAAAACCACTTTTCGACCATCGGCATCATCGGCATGAACGAAGCCTGCCTCAATTTCCTGGGACAGGACATCGCCAGCTCCACCGGCCAGGCGTTCGCGTCCGAAACCATGGATTTCATGCGCGACATCATTGCCGATATCCAAGACCGCACCGGAGATATCTTTAACCTGGAAGCCACCCCGGCGGAAGGCACCTCATACCGGCTCTGCATGCTGGATAAAAAACGCTATCCGGACATCAAGTGCGCCAACGAGGGTGCCTACCAAAAAGGCGCGGCGCCCTACTACACCAATTCGACCCAGCTGCCGGTCAACTATACCGACGACATTTTCGAAACCCTGTCACTCCAGGACAACCTGCAGGCCAAGTACACCGGTGGTACGGTGTTGCATATTTTCCTCGGCGAGAAAGTTGCCGACACCTCTGTTTTGAAATCGCTTATCAAAAAAGTCGCCAACAATTACCGCCTGCCCTACTTTACCATCACGCCGACATTCAGCGTATGTCCCACCCACGGCTACCTGTCCGGTGAACAGCACAAATGCCAGGATTGCAGCCAGGAGACCGAAATCTACTCCCGGGTGGTCGGTTACCTGCGCCCGGTCAAGCAGTGGAACAACGGGAAACAGGCCGAGTACAGCCAGCGCAAGCCCTATGCACCGGACGCAGAGCCCGATGAACAGGCCGTGCCGATGAAGATTACCGCCAATGAGTAGCGCTCTAGAAGCCATCTCAAAAAAGGATTTTAGCCCAAACTCGGCGTTGGGCGCTCGGTTCAAGTCCTCGAAATACTACAGTATTCCTCCGGGTTGTACCTCGCGGCCGCCTTGATTTTGAACTAAAATCCTTTCTTGAGATAGCTTCCATAATAACCAGTTTCAAAGCGGCAGCCAAGCATGTATTTCGGCGGACTTCAGAAAAATTCCCTCATCGACTACCCCGGAAAAGTGAGTTGCGTCCTGTTTCTGGCAGGCTGTAATTTCCACTGCCCCTTTTGCCACAATCCCGACCTCGCCCAAGGAGATGTTTCGCCGGACAACCGCATCTCCCTGGATGCCGCCCTGAAATTTCTGGAAAACCGCCGAGGATTGCTGGAAGGGGTTGTTCTGTCCGGCGGTGAACCGGCCCTTGAAGGAAACTTACCACGGATCTGCAAACGCATAAAAGATCTGGGATACCCGGTTAAACTCGACACCAACGGGAGTCGGCCGGACGTTCTCTCTCAACTTTTCGAGGATGACTGCATCGATTATGTGGCCATGGACATCAAGGCGCCCCTTTCCGGGTATTATCCCGATATCATATCTAAACATATTGAAGACCAGCTTCGGGCCAGTATCCAGTTGATCATGTCCTCCGGCCGGGACTACGAATTCAGGACCACCTGCGCCCGGCCTTTTGCCGGCCCGGGAACAATCGGCGAGATCGCCGATACTATCCGCGGTGCTCGTCGGTATGTCCTCCAGCCCTTCAACCCACTCGTCGTACTGGACCCAGCCTTTTTCAATGCCTTCCAGCACCAGCCGGACAGGGCCCAGATAGAAATTTTGCGCAAGAAAATCAGACCTTTGTTTGGTGAATGCGTAATTCGCTAAAGCGGTTGGTGACGACTACCCGAACCGCTTGTCAGGGCATTTGACAACCGTGCATTTGTTCCAGGCGGGAACAGCATGAATCCGCGGATTCTACACGTCATTCAAATACTGGATGCCATTCGATTTTTGCTTGACACCCCGGCGCGCTATTCATAGGGTAAGTTTTACCTTTTTTACAAGAGCAGGCAACGTCGACAAGGCGGACCCTTGATTGATTCCACCAGGTATTTTCTTAAACCACCCGACAATAGGTGGCTTTGCCAACCCGCAAAGCCGATAGGTTTCATACTTAACCACCTTTTCCACTTTAAAATACTGAATCTAAGTGGAGTTAATTCAACCACAGGGAGGAGACATTATGACCAATCCGTATGATGAGGCCCATGCACAGAGTATTAACAATCCGGATGAGTTCTGGGCGGCGGCCGCAGAGGACTGCCATTGGTATAAGAAATGGGACAAGGTTCTTGATGATTCCAACAAACCCTTTTACCGCTGGTTTACCGGGGGCGAGATTAACACCTGCTACAATGCCCTGGATTTTCATATTGACAACGGCCGCGGGGACCAGGACGCCCTGATTTACGACAGCCCGGTTACGGATACGATCAAAAAATATACCTTTAGTGAGCTCCGTGATGAGGTTGCCAAGGTGGCCGGGGTCCTGGTCAGCCAGGGGGTAACCAAGGGTGATCGCGTCCTGATTTACATGCCGATGATCGCCGAATCGGTCATGGCCATGCTGGCGTGTGCCCGCATTAGTGCGGCCCACTCGGTGGTCTTCGGTGGCTTTGCCGCGGCCGAACTGGCCACCCGCATCAATGACGCCAAACCCAAGGTCATCATGTCTGCTTCCTGCGGCATCGAAGTCGCCAAAGTGATCGCGTACAAACCCCTGCTGGATGAAGCCATCAATCTCTCCGATCACAAACCGGAAAAGTGCCTGATTTTACAGCGCCCCATGGCCCAGGCCAGCATGATCGACGGCCGTGATCTTGATTGGGTGGACGAGGTCGCCAAGGCCACACCGGCCGACTGTGTACCCGTCGCCGCGACTGATCCCCTTTATATTCTCTACACCTCCGGCACCACCGGACAGCCCAAGGGCGTGGTTCGGGACAACGGCGGCCACGTGGTCGCTTTGAAATGGACCATGAAAAATATCTACAACGTAGAGGCCGGCGATGTTTACTGGGCGGCGTCCGATGTCGGCTGGGTCGTCGGACACTCCTATATCGTCTACGCTCCGCTGTTCAACGGTAGCACCACGATCGTTTTTGAAGGCAAACCGGTGGGAACCCCCGATGCCGGTGTCTTCTGGCGGGTCATCTCCGAGCACAAGGTCAAGACCATGTTTACCGCCCCAACAGCTTTTAGGGCCATCAAGCGGGAAGACCCCCAAGCCGAAATGATCAAACAGTACGACCTGTCCAATTTCAAGGCCCTGTTTTTAGCCGGCGAGCGGACGGACCCGGATACCCTGCACTGGGCCGAGGACAGCCTGGGGGTTCCGGTCATCGACCACTGGTGGCAGACGGAAACCGGTTGGGCCATCTGTGCAAACTGCATCGGGATCCACCAGTTCGAGGTCAAGGAAGGTTCCCCAACCAAAGCGGCGCCCGGCTGGAATGTACAGGTGGTCGATGCCGACTGCAAACCGGTTGCCGCCGGTGATATCGGGGCCCTGGTCGTCAAGCTGCCACTGCCTCCCGGCACCCTGCCGACCCTCTGGCAGAACGACAAACGCTACCTGGAATCCTACCTGGATGAGTTCCCGGGATATTATAAAACCGCGGATGCCGGATTTATCGATGACGAAGGCTATGTGTTCGTAATGTCCCGGACCGACGACATCATCAACGTGGCCGGGCACCGGCTCTCCACCGGTGCCATGGAGGAAGTCCTGGCCGACCATCCCGACGTTGCCGAATGTGCGGTCCTGGGCGTGGATGACAAGCTTAAGGGGCAGATCCCGGTAGGTTTTATGGTCCTTAATGCCGGTGTTGAGCGCAACAACGACGACATTGTCAAAGAAGTTATTCAAATGGTCCGCGAACGCATCGGTCCGGTCGCCGCTTTTAAAACCGCGACCGTCGTCAAACGGCTGCCCAAGACCCGTTCCGGCAAGATTCTGCGCGGTACCATCCAGAAAATCGCCGACAACAAGGAATACAAAGTTCCGGCCACCATTGACGATCCGACTATTCTGGGTGAAATGGAAGAGGCCCTGGAAGGTATCGGCTACGCCGGGGCGCGCAAAGAGTAGACGTTCAATCTTTAGAAACGAACCAATGCAAATGCCGGTGGTTCCGCTTGGAACCACCGGCATTTCTATATCAGGCGATTACCCTGCCAAAGGTCACAGACCGTTCAGCCGGGGAGGCATAGCTGTTGGATCAACCGGAGGGTAGCCCGGTTTAAAGCGGCTCCCTACGCGCCGATTGTATTGCGCACAATGCCGATCAGCCGTTCGGGGTCAAACGGCTTTTTGATAAATGCGATCGCATCTTTTACGGCGTGGTCCCCGTCTATACCGCTGATGACAATGATCGGAATATCACGCAACTGCTTGTCCTTGCGCAGCTTGCGATAAAAACGGGAGCCCCATTCCTGGGGCATCTCCAGGTCGAGGGTAATCAAATCCGGCTTTTCCTGCCGGACGGTTTCCAGACCCTCCATGCTGCTCGACGCGGCACAGGTTGCGTACCCGTTGTCGCTGAAAACCGCCTCTAAGTACTTCACAATGACCGGGTCATCATCGATGATCAGTATTTTCTTGGTCATGACATCTCCCGTTTAACTTTTGAAACACTCTTAAAAGAGCGGCTACCTCCGTTTTACATGGCACTCGCCGCACATCACCGGACCGGCCTGCTGTTTGACATGGCAGCCTTTGCAATTCATGTGAAACGCCTTCATCAAGCCGGGTCGAGTTCCTTCCGTCTGGAGCCCGTGACAGTCCTCACAGCGTTGATCCTCAGAGGACTCCCCCTCCACGAGCTCGCCATCCTCGTAAAGATGATGGCATTCACTGCACTCTTCCAACTCCGCCTTTTCGTTATGATCGTCGTGGGCAAATACGGATGGTGGCCGGCGAATATCTTCAAACCCACTGTTGTCAACCTGGACCATGTCTTCCTGGGAATGGACGGCCGGTAGCAGCCCCACCGATATCAGGCTTATGGCCAACAGGATGTTTATCAGGTTCTTCATTCTGGCCTCCCTTTATGCTGCGGGTTTCTCCATGACTTCGTAAAGGATGTCTCCCAGAAATTTAATCTCCTGTCCTACACCGTAAAAGTGGTTGATGTCTTCCAGACCACTGTGGCAATTGTGGCAGGGCGCGATCAGCACCTTGGCGCCGCGGGTTTTAGCAGCAAACAGCTGTTCGGCTTTGACCCGGTTCCCGTGCACCCGGGTCATTTTGAATGGGGGACCGCAATTGATGACGCCGCCCCCGGCACAGCAGCAGATATTATGCTCCCGGTTAGGCTCCATCTCGATGAGTTCGGTACACATGGCTTTCACCACGTAACGTGCTTTTTCGTAAAGCCCACCGCCCCGGGCCACATTGCAAGGATCGTGCAGGGTTACCGGCGTTTCAAATTTCTTGGCAATTTTGATTTTGCCGGATTTGATGATGTCGTAAAAAAAATCGATGGCGTGCACGATGGGTATCGGCGGCATCTTCCATCCCAACCAGCGATTGCCCACATCATAGACCGAGCGGAAGGCATGCCCGCATTCCCCCATGACGATCTTTTTCACCTTCAGGCGGGCAGCGGTTTCAAAATGGTGTCGTTTGAGACGCCCCATCAACTCATTGTCGCCGGTAAACATGGCCATGTCGCTGTTGTCCCAGCCCGAGGAAGCCGGCATGGTCCAGTTCACGCCGGCCACATCCAGGATCACGGCCGCCTGGTAGATCAACTGGGCCTGGAACTTTGGTTCCGGGCCGATGACGGAATACATGATGTCCGCCCCTTCCTTTTCAAGGGGTATCCTGAGTGTGGGAATCTCGGCCTGGGCCTCTTCCTCCTGCCATTGCAGGGTGTCGGGCCATTCGTCCGGTTTCACCCACATCTGGTTCATGGTTACCGAGTGGCTGTGGGCCGTATCCTGGATGTACCGCGGGGTGACCCCGAGCAGGTGAAGCATCCGTCGAATCACCAGCATCATGTATGCAATGTCGATACCGAAGGGGCAGAACATAGCGCAGCGTTTACATAAATTACATTCGGTATGGGCAATCCTGACCATGTCCAGCACAAAGGCCTGATCCACCCGCCCTTTCCTTTTCAACAGTTCCCACATGGTTTGCTTCACTTTGCCAACCGGAGAGAAAGCCGGATCATTGTCGTGCGACAGGTAGTAGTGGCAGGCTTCAGAGCACAGACCGCAGTGAACGCAGGTCTGGACGTAAGCCTCTAAGCGCGCACCGGTTTCACCCTTTATCACCTTGTTGACGACCGCCGCGATTTTGTCTTCGGACAACCGGGCCACCGCGGAGGCGATGTATTCTTCCGCAGCCGGTTGTGCTGTTGAGGTTGCCGGTTCAGCCATTGGTCAAATCTCCTCTTGTAATGGTCTCGATCACGCGATAGGGGCACTCTTGCCTACCAATCGCGGGCATGGCGGATGCCGCCGAATTCAGATCCCATGTACGCCCGGGTAAACGGTGAAAACACCATGTGGCTCAAGCGGGTAAAGGGAATGGCCACCAGCATGATCTCACCGGACACGATGTGCAGAATCGTCATCACCTGGTAATCGAACCACTGGTGATACGCGCAAATCCCGGTTATGAAAGGGGCCGCCACAATTGCCAGAATGATATAGTCGGAAGCTGAAGTAACATACTGAACTTCCGGATTCTTCAACCGCCGTACCAGGAAGAAAAGGCAACCACCCACCACCAGAAAAGCCATGACATCGGCCAGTCCGTTGGGCAGCGCCAGCCAGCTGATGTTCCAGGCCTCTTCCCACAGAATGATATGGGCCATGAGAAACACCGGGGTAATCAGCAGGCAGAGGTGAAATACAAACGTCACCAAGGTCATCACGGGGTGTTTGCGCATGTTCAAAGTAGCAAACGGCGTCAGCCAGTGCAGAATCGAGCGCAGGCTGTATTTCCAGCTCATGTAGCTGAAGATCCACTTCTCTTTGGCATTCACCAGCCGGAGCATATTGAACAGGCGGTACAGACAACCGAAGATAAATATTAAAAACGCCACCCACACCAGAGGCCCACTCACAAAATTGTAAACCTGATGCATGTCGTCCTCCTCGTTTAGCGGGCAATTTCGGCGACGGGCACAACCCGCCGGATATAATGGTCCGCTTCCACGGACCGCAGTAACAATTTGCTGCTGTCCGGGCTGAAAACCGGATCCCATAAGGTATCACACTCGCGTTCCCACAGCCGGTTGTTCAACAGGATGGTATACTTGCCGTTGCGCTCGACCCGTGCGGCCACATGGCGGCCGTCCGGGCTGAACACCGGCTGCCAGGCCATATCAACCGTGGTGCGCCAGACGGTTCCATCCACCGCCACATGCCAGTTGGCGCCGTTTTTTCCCAAAGCCGCCACCCGCTGACCGTCCGGGCTGAACACCATATCGGTCACCATATCGGTAAAGGTAGCGGACCAGGGGACCTGGTCGACAGCGACAGTCCATTTACCGAAAGCCGGGGCCACGATAGCCGCCAACTTCTGCCCGTCCGCGCTGAATTGCTGTTTCCACAGCTGAACGAATTTGCGGTCCCACAATGGCTGGCCGTCTGCGAAAAGGGTCCATTTACCGGCCACTCGCACCGGCGCCGCGACGGCACCCGTCACCGGATTGAATACCGGCTCCCAGACCCCGGGGTACGTCTGGTCCCAGGCTTTTCCATTTACCGCAATTGTATAGTCATACAGGCTCTGGCGCACTTCGGCGGCCAGATCCTGGCCGTCGGCACTGATGGCCAGCCCCCAGACATTTACGAAGCGGCTGTCCCAGGCCCGGCCGTTGAGTGCTGCGGTAAAAGCCCCCTCCTGGAACTTGAGGATATCCGCCTCGCCGATATCTTCGACCTGGACGGCGGCTGCCGTGGCCGTGCCAGCCGGGTTAAAGGCAAATGTGTTCATATTGGCGAAACGTTCGTCCCAGAGCGTACCGTCAACAGACATGCAGTAGGTCATCTCTGTCTGGATGCAGGCACAGATGTGTTTGCCGTCATGGCTGAACAGGGTATTCCAGACGTAGTCGTACTGGTTTTCCCAGGTTGTGCCGTCAATGGCCAGGGTCCACTCGCCCATGTCGGCCACGATGGCGGTCAGGCGGCCGTCCGGCGAGAATCGCAGGTACCAGATCTTCTCATGGGTGTCTTCCCAGGTGCTGCCGTTTTCACAAACCTGGAACTCGCCTTCATCTACATTCACGATCGCTGCAACTTTTTCACCATCCGGGCTGGCCTGGGGCTCTTCAACCCAGGTGAATTGCGCCTGCCATGGCCCCATGGCAATCTTTTTCTCACCCGGTTCCCAATCCCAGCTGTCTTTCGCAGTCATAGCCCCTCCTGAGGGTCTGGTTTGAAGCAGTTAGCCAGAGGTTATCTCAAAAATGTCTTTTGGCCCAATCTCGGCGTTAGGCACTCTGTTCCGATCCTCGAAATACTTGAGTATTCCTGCGGTCGGAACCTCGCGGCCGCCTTGACCTTGAACCAAAATCCTATTTTTGAGATAGCCTCTAATAGGTTTGCGTGCATCTTGGTCCCATCATTATTGCGGCCGGGTTTCGCCCAGCAGCAGCCAGGCCCCGGCCGGTTCTACCAGCGGATAAACCGATATGCGCAGAGCGATTTTTTCATTACGATCATTGGTTAAAAAGACATCATCCACACGCGGAACCCCTGGATCACCAAGGGCCCGCTTTTTAAAACTGGCCATCGCCACCCCCAGCGAATCGGGGTGGAATACCTGCTCGATGCCGAGTCCAATGAGATCGCGTTCGGCATACCCTACAATCTGGGCCCATTCGCGGTTGCCGCACCAGATGTAGAAGTCCTTGTAAACCGCCGCCGGCAGTGCCAATTGGTGCACAAGTTGCAACCGGGGCAGAAAGGTTTCCTGGAAATAACGACAGCCCCCGCATTGCCCGCGGCAGTAAGTAGCCGCGGCGTCACGACTCACGAAACAAACGTCCAGTTTGTTCTTGAAAACCGCGCAATCACGGCAACCGTTTAGGTGATTGGTGTTTTGAAAGTAATCCCAGCAGTGCTGGATGGTACGAAAGTGGGGCGCCAGGGAGGGTAATTCGGCCAGTTCTGCAGGGATTTCCCGACCGGTCGTTTTCAGGAAGAAGATTAGATCCGGGGCCGCAACGGTGTAGTTGCGGCCTGTTCGTTGAGCCAGCAGTTTCCGAGACCGTATCCATAACCCGACGGTGTTGCGATTGACCCCGCAGATTGCGGCCACCTGGGCAACAGTCAGTATTTGTTGTTGATTTACCACAGAGAGTCCATTTCAAATGGGCAAATCGACGTTTTGACTACCAGAAATTGTCAAGCTTTGGTTTTGCAACGAACATCTGGTCCAATTACATCACAGATTAGGGTATCGTCAAGTGAAAAGTTGGTCTCCAACGAGCCCCTGCGGTCAATCGGATGCAAGCTTGCTTCGCATGGGTGGAAGATACATTAGATATTCAGAAGGTTATTGGGGTGGTCCATATCGACCGGTCACCGGGAAAAATTGTAGACGGGCTTAATCCACGACAGGGGCTTTGTAGATACGCGGGATTTGGAGGGTAAAGGTGGTCTGTTCACCGGGGTTGGACTCGACGCTGATGGAACCACCGTGCTGGACAACGATCTCCCGGGCCAGGTAAAGACCGAACCCGGTCCCCCGCGGGCCTTTAGAGGAGAAAAAGAGCGTAAACATCTTCTCCCGGGTTTCCGGTTCGATGCCGGTACCATTGTCCATGACCCGCCAAATCAAATCCTCGGATCCTGCTTCGATCTCCATCTTTACGGTATGCGCCTTTTTGGTCTTATCGTCCCGGCAGGCGTCCAGGGCATTTTCAACAATGCTGATCAAAGCGGACTGCAACGCCAGCGCATCGACCTCGAACTCGCCGGCGTCATCCGGGACCTGCTGTAAAAAAGCCACCTCTGTATTAGCAAATTTGGGGGCAACCAGGTCAACCAGTTCGGCCATGAACGTTCTAACCGGAATCTTGGTGGTGCGCAGCGGGCGATCCTTGGCATAGTACAGGATATCGAGAAACAGTTTCTGAATCCGGTCCGACATGGTCCGGACGGCTTCTACACCGGAAGACACCTTTTCCTCGTCCTGCTGGCTTAGCCCGGATGTCAGCAGATAGACACCGGCATCTAGACCGGTCAGAATGCCCTTGATTCCGTGTGAAATGGAACCGATCATCATGCCGAGTGAGGCCAAATGGTCCTGCAGTTTGCGGATCTGGGTTATATCGGTGGCCATCTCCATGACCTGGGCAATGTGGCCGGTCCCGTCATAGATCGGAGCCGTGGAGACCAGGACATTGATCTGCCGACCGGAATTGGCGGTTACCACCATTTCAGCCTGGTGCGACTGGCCATCCTGAAATGTGAGGGCCACCGGGCAATCGTCGCAGACGCCCTCCCGGCTGCGATAAACCTGGAAACAATGTTCGCCGGGACGCTCCCCGAACGTTTCCTTAAACTGGCGGTTGACAGCGGTCAGGTTGAAGTCTCGGTCCTGAACGGTGATATAGCACGGCACTTCGTCAAACAACTGCTGGTAACGCTGGCGACTGCTGCGCAGTTCTTCCTGCAGCCGCTGCACTTCGGAAATATCAGTCGATATCTCCAGGACCAGTTCCAATTCGCCGGCGGTGCTTTTAATCGGGGCGGTATGCACAATCACCGGAAACCGGCCGCCGTCGGCATATTGGATGGTTTCCTTCTGCCGAACGCCCTGTCCAGAGGCGAAGGTTTTGGCTACCGGGCAGTCGGCGCCGTCGGCAGCCACCGAACTGTAGATCGTCCAGCTGTCTTTTCCGGTTTTATCTCCCAGTCGGTCCTTATACAGCTGGTTGGCCGCCAGGACTTTCAAATGCCGGTTGTGGATGGAAACGAAACAGGGCATTTCATTGAAATACCGAATGCCGCCTTCCAGGTCGCCGGCAATATCCAAGATAGCCGCAGACAGGCCGTCCACGGCCTGCCCCAGAGCCGCAAGGCGTTCCAGTTCCACCAGCCGGGCTGACTTTTCCGCCACCAGGTTTTCAAGATTTTCCGTATAGGCCTTGAGCTGCCGGCGCATGTCCAGGCGGTCGTTGGCCCTCTTCAGCGCTATTTCCAGCACGTCGTCGTTGATGGGCTTGGTGACAAAATCGGTGGCTTCCAGTTTCAGACTTTGAATGGCCAGATCCATATCCCCATGCCCGGTGATCATGATCACTTCAGTATCTGGGTCCTGGGCCTTGATGGCCTTGAGCAGCGCAATCCCATCCATGCCCGGCATCTTGATATCGGTCAGAACGATGCGTGGGCGATGCTCTTCAAACAGGGCCAGGGCTCGGTCCCCGTTTTCGGCCTTGAGTACGGTATAGCCGCTGTCTTCAAGGGAAATCCCGAGAACCTTCCGGATACCTTCTTCATCGTCCACGAGCAGGATGGTGTCGTCCATTTGGGATTGTGCTCCACAAAAAAAGTCAGACGCCCGGCTCCAGGACCGCCTGGATCGCCGTCAGCAGGTCTTCATGGTTGACCGGTTTTTCGAAATAGGCCGCCGGCAGGGGAATTTGACCACCTGTCCCGGCGTTGAGCATTTTGAGGTAGTGATAAAAAGAGCCCTGTTTCACCCCGGACAGCATGATGACTGGAATGGCGGCCAGCTCCGGATCCATCCGCAGCTGGCGATACGTCTGGGGACCGCCCTCCCCGGGCATCATGACATCCAATATGATCAGGTCGGGGGTGATTTCCCGGGCCTTCTGCAATCCTTCGCTGCCGTCACGGGTCACATGGGGTTGATAGCCGCTGGTTTCCAGCAGCGTCTTTAGAAAAATTCTCATATCCATCTCGTCATCCACGATGAGAACCTTTCTTTTGTCCACGTGTTTCCTCCCCCCTTAAAAGGCAAGGCCGACCCGCGTTTTGGTAGACAAGCGGACCGGCCTTTTGAAGTGAATGCTTAAGCGGCTTTATCAGGGTGGTTTACGCTGGCAACGGGACAGGCGGCCCGCAGCACCACCTGTTCCACGGTACTGCCGAGTTCCGCATCTTCCAGATCAACTTCCCGGGTATGATGGGCCATCACGATGAGGTCGGCCTGTTTGTCACGCGCGAATTTCAGTATTTCAACGTAGGGCGTGCCCTCCCAGATTTCAATGTCGAAGTTGTCGTAGCCTTCCATTTGGGAAAGATACTTTTTTTCTATCTTCTCCCGGGCGACCGCCACCTGGGCTTCAATCTCGGCCTGGCCCTTTATTTGCCCAGTGCTTCCCAGGGTAATGTCGGCGGCGTGGAATATGTGCAGTTTAGCACCCACGGTCCGGGCGAGTTTCGCCGCCCAGAGAAAAGCCGATTCAGATGCTTTGGAAAAGTCCGTACCGATCACGATGTTCGAGAAGAGTTTCCAGCAGGTGGTACAGGGCCGGGCAATTATCACCACCGGGCACCGGGCCGCCTTAGCGACTTTCCGCATGGTCGAGCCCACCACGGACCGGTACCGCATAGCCCCCACATCCTCCTCACCACGGGTGTGGGCCCCCATGATAATCATATCGATGTCTTCCTTGCGCGCCTTGCGCAGGATTTCCCGGGCGGGCGTCCCCACAGTAGTGTCGATGACCGAGTTTTCGCTATCCTCCAGCAAACCGTTATAGGTATTCTTCAGCTCTTCTATTACCCAGTCGACATAATCCTCGTCGGCATGTTCGGTTTCACCGGTCCGCATGTCTTTTACATATGGGCTGAAGCCGTGGCTCGGTAACCCCAGCACGTGAAAAATGTGGAGCTGTGCATCCCACTTCAATTCAAGATCAAAGGCGACCTTGGCGGCGTTGTCACACGTCGGGGAGCCGGTGGTGGCAAACAATAACTTTTTAAACATGAGTGACCTCCTGAAGAACTGTTATAAGCCATCTCAAAAAGGTCTTTTAGCCCAAACTCGGCGTTGGGCGCTCGGTTCAAGTCCTCGAAATACTCTAGTATACCTCCGGGTTGAACCTCGCGGCCGCCTTGATTTTGGCCCAAAATCCGCTTTTTGAAATAGCTTCTAGTACTGCTATATGTTGCAATGTTCCGGCATACTGTGGAAGCTCAATTCCCAGACAATGGCTTCCATGTATTCGAACAGACTGTAAACCGTGTCAAATTCGAGCACGTCCATCTTGTCCCCGAAGATCACATGCCGCAAACGTCCCAGGCGCACGGGTATGTCGAGCAGATGGGCTACCTGAATCGATCGGATGTCCTGCGATTCACTGCCGCTGCGTCCCTTGAATGCGTTGTAGATTTCAAGGCGTGGTTCACCCGGAAAACCTATCATTTCAACAGTTTTACCCATCTCCAAACAGTCGATGCCAGGGTAGGCGCATCCGTCGGGGGGGCACTGGTTGTACTGTTCAACAAGGTTGGTGCTGAACTCATTCAGCTCGGCATACGCCGGATGCGTCTCTAACATCCGAAAAAAGCTTCTGAGTGTATAATCGTCCGCCAGGGTAACCCCGGCGTTGAGATACTTGAGAGGATCCTTGACAACCGTTTTCTGGTTGTCCTCCAGGGAGCCGTCTGCCTTGAGCAGTATAGTATTCATGATACTCCAAAGCCCTGGAAAAAGCCAGTATCAAGACCGGCTACCCGATCCGGCGGCCTTCACGGTTGGTGGCTGCCGCCGGTTCCCCACAGGTAGGGCCAGCCTACTCCTCGGGCGGTTTTAGATGGTCCGGGACAATCATCATCTTGATCAAGAGCGGTTTTAAAAATGACCAGCGGATGCCGATTTCATACACCTCCTCCAGGTCACGGATGGCGTCCCAGCAGTTATGGCAGGGGGCCACGACCAGTTTGCAGCCCGTTTCCAGGATCTGATCCCGCTTCATCTTCAACCCGATATTACGCTCCGGGCGGTAACGCCCGATACCGTTCATACCGCCGCCGCCGCCGCAGCAGTAATTGTGCTCTTTGCAGGGCTTCATTTCCACGAAGTCTTCGGCAATATAACTCATGATCTCCCGGGCGGCATCCTTCAACCCCGCATTGCGGATGTAATTACAGGAATCCTGATAGGTTACCGGCTCCTTTATTTTTTTGGCGGGGTCAATTTTGATCTTGCCTTCCCGCAGGGCTTCCGCCACCCACTCCACATAATGGAAACTGGGCACCGGCGTCTGGCCCGACTTGATGCCGGCCCAGTAAGGCCCCTCGAGAACCGTCGCCCGATAGGCGTGGCCGCATTCGGTGACCACCATGCGTTTGGGGTTGAGCCGCCGCATGGCATCGTAGACCGATTCCACCTGCATTTTACAGGCTTCCCAGTCCCCGGCGAACATGGCCAGGCTGGTTTCCTCCCAGCCCTCGGAGGGGACGGTCCAGTTTTCATTGGCCACGTGGAACAAGATGGCGGCCTCGGCCAGATCCTCGGGATAATGCTTGGGTTCCCGGGCGTTGACCGTGTACATGATGTCCGCATTCGGCTTATCCACCGGAATTTCGAGACCCGGGAAGTCGTCTTCGTACTCTTCGGCCATCCACTCGCAGGTTTCGACCCAATCCTCGGTGGTCACGTCCATCTGGGCCCGGTAGATGCGATGCATGCCGGCCCCAATCTTGAGCTCCCAGGGCACGAACCCCTGGCCATACAATAGACCGCGCAGATAACTGAACATGATCCCCATATCGATCCCGAAGGGGCAGTACGTTCCGCAGCGGTTACAGCAGGAGCATTTCGACCAGGCCGTGTCCATGCACATGCGCATGAACTCGTTGTTGACCTTGCCCTGACGCTTGACAATTTCCCCCAGGGTGCTCTGGATCTTGTACGAGGGCACTTGCTTGGGGTCTTTACCGTTTACGGTGTAGAGGTAGCAACTGTCCGCGCACATCCCGCAATGGGCGCAGATCTCCAGCCAGGTCTTCATCCGGGATTTGAATGTATTTTTAAGGGCGGTCTGGATCTTGGCATGATCGATGTCGAGATGTTTCATCTCCTCGTAGTAGACCTTGCCGCTCTTGTCGTTCAAAAGCGCCTGGAGTTCCTCTTTGGTATTTACCGTCTTCTTGTTACAAAGTGTGCCTTCACCCATTTGATTCGTTCCCACTTGTTATAGTTGTTAACGTAGGCGCACACCAATCAAAGGCTGGTGGCGCATACCCATAGGTTACCATACCATTCCGCGGCCCTTCATGCCACCGCGCTTGATGCCAAAGTCCATGCCCAACTGGGCCCGGGACATGAAGAACAGGACGAAATGGGACAACTTGGTAAACGGAATGGCTATCAAAAAGACCTCACCGCTCAAAATGTGCACGATCAGCCAGAAATCGTAATTGCCGACGTGGTGATAGGCCAAAAGACCGGTTACAAAGGGCGCCACGGCAATAGCCAGCACCAGCAGATCATACCCGGTCGTCAGGATCCTAACTTCCGGCAGGGCAAAACGCCGCAGGAGGATAAGCAAGGCCGCCAGCAGCATCATAATGGTCATGATATCGGTGACCGGTTCCGGCAGGGTCGGCAAGCTGAACCCCCAGCGTTCTTTCAAGAGCAGATTGTGCGCCAATAAAAACACCGGTGTCACCAGCAGGCCGATATGAAAGACGAATACCATGACGGTAAAGGCGGCATTCTGTCGCCAGCTGTAAGTGCCAAACGGAATCAACCAGGCGACGATGGAGCGGATGGCGCCCTTGGCCCCGGCGGCCGGAAAGTCCCGGTAGGCCACCCGATCGAGATTCCAGGCGAGGCCCTTGATGTAGAGCACCGCCCTGACGATTACACCGATGAAAAAGATTAGAAACGCAATCCATGCCAACGGCCCGGTTACAAATTCGTACATTTTATTCTCCTTACATCCACAAGATGCTGCCGTGATAAAAAATCTTTATTGTCGAGCCCGTATCAGTCGTCGTCGCGATTGGTCAGAAACCCCCAGAAACCGACCACGGCAACCAACCAGAGTCCCATCAGCACATAGACCACGGCTTTGGTGTGCACCATAAAATCCTGCAGGGTAAAAAATACCTGTTCCATGGGTTGTATCCTTTTAAGTGATGATCAATGTTCTTCTTTATACTCCGGGTGCTCGTAAAGCACCGGCATGTTATTCACGATAAACCGATAGGCGAGAAGTCCCACCGTCACGATGAAAACAGAGGTCACGATTTCCCAGAAGTGGGGAAAATAACGGTCGGCCGCCGGCAGATGGTAGTTGAAAGCAATGACCGAAACGTTCAGCCGGTTGACGATGATGCCCAGTACGGTCCAGGCGGCCGTATAGCGGATCAGCTTCAAGTTGCCGTCGCGGACCCCCATGGTAAAAAGAAAACAGGGCAGCGCCACGAACCCGACCAGTTCCACCAGATACCACGCACCCCAACCGGTGGCCAGGTGGTGCCAGTTGTTGTCAGCGGCGATCCCAATCACCTTGATGGCAAAGTAACCGGCCAGGACGATCGAAGCGGCCTTGCCAAAGCCCATGGTCAGACCGTCGCTTTCGCCGAGATGGGTTTCGTCCATTTTGTGGTGAAAGTACTTGTGGGCCAGGGTGCTCTCGAACAGGACCATGGAAAGTCCGGCAATCACACTGGAAACAAAGAAATAGACCGGAATGTACTGGGAATACCAGAGCGGGTGTAGTTTGGCCGGCGCGATGAGGTACAGCGCCCCTAAAGAAGACTGGTGCAGCGTACTGAGTACAACGCCAAATATGGTCAGGACCATGGTGATCTTCACCAGGATGTCCCGCAGTTTCCGGATTCCCAACCACTCCAGGGCAGCCGGGCAGAACTCCAGGAACAGCACATTGAGGTACAGGGCCACACACAAACCTACTTCGAACAGCAGCGAAGAGGTCCCCTGCTGGACCACAAAAGGATAGGCCAGCACCAGTCGGAAAGGCCGGCCCACGTCATACAAAAGTGCCAGGAAAACCAACGCATAACCGAGAAAACCGGTGAGGATGGCCGGCCTTACGGCCGAGTGAAATCGTTTCATGCCGAAGATGTAGCAGGCGGCCGAAGTCACGTAACCCCCCGCGGCCAGGGCAACACCACAGAGCAGGTCGAACCCGATCCAGATTCCCCAGGGGTTGTAATCCGACAGGTTGGTCACCGCCCCGAGACCACCGGTAAACCGCATGATAGTAGCTATCAGGCCGAAAATCACGATAATTCCGGCAATGACATTGAACGTCGTCAGATATGATTTGCTGTCAGTAGCAGCGTGATCAGACATCAGGATTCCTCCTCCTCATCTTGTGCCCCGGCGTCGGGTTCGTCACCTGCGGACGCAGCTTTTTCTTCCCAGGCTTTCTCGGCCTCTTCGACCGCCTTTTTGACTTCTTTTTCTATGGCGGTCTCCTTGTTTTTTTCAGCTTTTTCCATTGCAGCGGCCAGCTTTTCAGCGGCCTCGCCGTTCGCATGCTCAATGGCGGCAGCGACCGCATCCCGCAGCTCTTCGGCCGCAACTTTTTCCTTACGTTTGCTCATGGCCCACACCCCGGTGAGAAAAACCGGCCACAAACCGACCACCATGGGAACCGCTCCCAGGGCTCCCTTGGTGAGTTGCGGGGCCGAGGTGACGCCCAGGTCCTCCCGGAGCCCAAGCTGCGTGAACGGCACGCCGGACAGGTAGAGCCAGCTGGTGCCGCCCATTTCGTACTCACCGTAAATATGGTCCACATAGCGTTCCGGGTGCTTGCGGATACGCTCCCGCGCTATCCGGATAAGGTCCTTGCGCTCTCCGAAAACCAGGGATTCCGTGGGGCAGCTTTCCACACAGCCGGGCAATTTGCCCTTTTGCAGCCGGGGGTGACACAGGGTGCACTTCTGCACCACCGGCGTGGTGGCATTGTCGTATTCGTAAGCCGGAATTTCAAAGGGGCAGGCAATCATGCAATACCGGCAACCGACACAGACGCTCGGGTCATAAACAACCGCCCCGGAGGGTGTCTTTGTGAAAGCCTCTACAAAGCAGGCCGAGGCACAGGCTGGTTCCAGGCAGTGGTTGCACTGGTTCTTGCGATATACCGGTTTGGCCAATCCCCCGCCGTCTGCGTACATGTTGACAATGGTATACGCCTTGGCATCCGTGCGGCGCCTGTTTTCGAGTACGGCCAGGTCTTTGAACGGCTTTTCCGGCTTCGGCAGGTTGTTGACCTCATTGCAGGCGGCTTCACAAACCCGGCAGCCGATACACAACGTCGCATCATGCAGAACGCCGCCGCTGCCCGGGTAGCCGGTGAAATGCTTGCCGGCGGCTTCGGCGCGACGTCCCACGGTGGTGGCCAGTCCGGCTGCGCCGATCCATCCTAAAAACTTTCTTCTTGATATGGACATTTAAAGCACCTCGAATAATGATTTACGGTCCCGCTGCCGCTGCTACTTCTTCTCCAGGTGGCAACCGGTACAATCAACATTGGACGGTTTTTCTATTCCCATTTGTGTATGGCACCCCATGCACTGGCGATGATAAGCCGCCATCAGTCCCGGCCGGTAGATATCTTTATGGTCGAGCGGCGTCATGTGGCAGCTGGCACATTTCGGCGGCTTGGCAGCAGACGGGCTGTTGTGGTGGCAGCCCTGGCACATGGTTCCCGGCTCGGAGTGAAAATAGCCGGCCAGCTTATTGTCCTGCATGTTACGCATCAGGGTATCCACGATTTTGCCGTGGGGGAACTTCACCGCTTCGTACTTATCGGCTATCTGTTTGATTTCGACTTCTTTGGGGATATCTTCTTTCGCGAAGCGCGGCGATTCAAGACTGCGGCTTTGCAGCTCGATGGCGGCAACCGCTGCACGTTCAGCTTCCCCGGCATCAGCCGCAATCAGATTGGCCGGGAGTGAATGGCAGGCCAGACAGGTGACGCTGTCTTTGCGTTTACGGGTTTCCATGAAGGCGTGGCAGCCCGCGCAGTTTTTGGATTGCTTCTGGGTCGTGTGGCAGCCCAAGCAACTGGGGTCGCTGTCCAACTGGTGCATGGCTGTTTCGAGGGTGACGAACCCGCCTTTTTTCTTGCCGGCCACGGTATGGCAATCGTTACAGGCGGTCATCTCCTTGTGATGGCAAACCCGGCAATTATCAGCGTAGCCTTCATGCGCCTGATGGGCGAAGGCAACCCGGTTCATCCTGCCGGTCTTGCCTTTTTTAATGAGGACAGTATCGGGCTGGTTCCGCTTCATCCGCGGAATGTCGCCGGGCACTTTGTACTGAGCCTGCATGGCCTTATCATGGCAGCCGCCACACTGCAGCGGACCGGCCGGTTTGTTTTTGGTGGTCTGTTTGAGGTGGCACCCCACACAATCCATGTGCGCTGCAATCCGGTAGGATACTTTGTTCTCCACGGTTTGCTCGCCGTGGCAGTAACGACAACTGCCTTCCTGCCCTTTGGCGTAGAAAAGCGCCTTCTTCTTCTCATCATAGGCGTGGTGACAGGTTTCGCACTTGCCGGCAAACGCCTTGTCGTGTTTGTAGTGCAAGCCCTTATCCAGTCCAACCGGGGAGCGGGAGGCCACAGCCACATTCTTCTTATTGTGACAACCGTTGCAGGTCACGGGACCGGACTTTATGTTTTTACCGGTAGCTTCTTTATGGCAGGTGATGCAATTGTCATGGTAGACGTCCATCACCGCCTCTTTAGAAATATCGGCGTCCCGCTTGTACATCAGGACCAGCTTGCCATCCTTCTTTTCATGGCAGGCCGTGCAATCTTTGCCCATCTCCTGGACGGCTTCGGTGTGTTTGTCATGTAAAAACGTGACCACCGGCCGTTCAAGATCACCGTACATCTTCAGCACATCAATCATGATGACATCCGGCCTTTGGGCCAGGTCTTTTCCAGTCAGCGAGGCCAGTCCATGGGTGCCGAAAACCAGCACCGCAGCCACCGCCAGCAGCAAACCACCCCACCGTAACAGCGAACTTCCCTTCTTCATAGTTCAAGTCCTTGATTGAATTTGCCTGATAATATATTTGTTGTTTGGTCCAGCCTTTTTATCATGATTCGCACTTCCCCCCACCGTTGAAGGTCCCGCCCTCCAGCAGGTCCTGCAGGGTTGTTGCGTCATACACGCTGAATATGGCATCCCTCACATCATTCCACATATGAAACAGCGTGCACCGACCCTCGAACGGGCACTCTTCTTTGGTCACACAGGCCACGCATTCGATTAAATCCTTTTCACCCTGGACATGCCGGATAATATCTCCCACCCGAATGTCGCGAGCCGGCGTAACCAGCTTGTACCCACCAAAATAGCCGCGCTTGGAGCCCACGAATCCACTGCTTTTCAATTGGTTGAGAATGACTTCGAGAAATCGACGCGGAATGGCCTGGGCTTCGGCAATGTCTGATATTTTGATGGGGCCTTTGTCATGATGCCTGGCGAGTTCCAGCATGGCCCGGATGGCATACTGTTGTTTTTTGGGTGCAATCAGCATATGAGACCGATATTTAACAATAATAGCCCATGTTGATCGGCAAAATTCATCCTGTTCTGATACAGCACAACCAAACCCTTCCCGACAAATAAGGTCAAAAAAGATTCCGACTTTATAAGTCAGGAAAGGACTGGTTGTCAATCCTTTTTCGGACTGGAATCACCCTTTGCGAGGGGAAGTACCACAAGGTGGGAGTAGGCGGCATGCTCAATCTGAATGGTAAGTATTTTTCATATAATACCAAAATGTTATATATTTTTGTGTGTGCAGTAACATTGATATCATATAGTTAATCTGCGAGGGTATCCGCACCTTCGGCACGGGCCGGAAGCCTGATGGTAAAATCGGTCTTGCCCGCTTCCGATTGGACATCGATTTCGCCGCCGTGTTTATCCACGATTTTCTTGGTGAGCATCAAACCGATGCCGGTCCCGGTTCGGCCTTTGGTACTGAAAAAGGGGTTGAAAAGCTTTTCCTGATGGGCGGGTGGAATACCGCCGCAGTTGTCGGTAACCCGGTACTCAACCCCACCTTCAGCGACTGTCCGTGACTGCAACCGGACCTCCCTGGCCGCCGGACTGTCTGGTTCGTCGCTGCAGGCCTCCAGGGCATTGGTGACCAGGTTTAGCAAACAACGGTGAATCGCATCCGGATCGCAGATGATTGACGCCAGTGATTCATCGCGGTCGATCTTCAAAAAAACATTCAGGCCGGAGGCCTTTTCCTTCATCAATTCAGCCACTTCGTTCATTGGTCCATTGGGGTCACAGGCACGGTAGTGCAGGCGATCCGCTTTGGCGTAGTCGAGCAAGTCCACAGAAAGGGCCGTGATCTTGTCGATATTTTTTTTGAGCATCTGCCAGCCATCAAGCAGGTATTCCCGGTTGTCGAGTTCCAACCCCTGTTCAAGCACGAATGAACCACCGGAGAGACCTCCGGAGATGTTCTTGATCGCATGGCTCAACCCGGCCACGGTCTCGCCCACGGCCGCCAGCCGTTCGGCCGCCACCAGGCGCCGGGTCTTCTCCGCCACGATTTGTTCGAGATTTTCGGTGTAGGCCTGCAACTGCCGTTTCAGGGTGAGACGTTCCCAGGCCCTTTGCATGGCGATATCCAGGGCCTCATCATGAATTGGTTTGGTTATAAAATCAGTGGCTTCGAACTTCAGGCTCTTGATTGCCAGGTTGATGTCCCCGTGCCCGGTAATCATAATCACTTCCACGTCTGGATTTAGTTCTTTCAGGGCTTTCAGAAGATCTATCCCGTTCATGCCGGGCATCTTGATGTCGGTCATGACAACAGGCGGGGAATGTTTTTTGAATATCTCGAGTGCCCTGACGGCATCTTGCGCGGTGTGCACCCGGTATCCGCCATCTTCCAGGGAGATCCGCAACACTTTGCGGATACCGGCTTCGTCATCTACCAGTAGAACTTCCTTTTTAAGATCGGCAATCAACGTTTTTCACCCGTCCGATAGTTGTCGTCGCGTAATCCCCGGCAAGGCTGCAGCGCGTTTTAACTTCTCCCGGACTAAACATCCATGGCCGGAAGAACAAGTATAAAACAGGCCCCATCCGGATCGCCGGCCTTTACCTTTATGCTGCCCCCGCATTCTTTGATTATCCCATAGCTGATGGACAAACCCAACCCGGTCCCCTTGCCCACCTTTTTGGTGGTAAAGAAGGGTTCAAAAACCTTATCCATGATTTCCGGCGGGATCCCTTTGCCGGTGTCGCAGACACTCACTCGCACGAACCCGTTGGCCTGGTTGGACCTTAAGGTAATGGTGCCCGTACCGGCCGCCGCCCCCTGCTGTTCCCACCTTTCTTCAATGGAGTCCCGAGCATTGATCAACAGATTGATAAACACCTGTTCAAGACGGCCCGCATCTGCCAGAACCTGGGGCAGTGGATCGGCAATGTCCCACTCGACAGTGATACCCCTAACCTTCAGCTGCTGACTGAATATCTCGAAGGCTTTCTTGAGGACCGTGTTGACGGACACCGGTTCCAGGTTGATATCCGATTTGCGGCCAAACTGCCGCATGTGGTTGATAATCTTGGTGGCCCGGTCGACATGGCTGTCGATTTCGCTGGACAAATCATTCAGGATCTCTTCCCGGATCGGCTCTTTATGGGCAATTTTTTTCATGAAAAAGCTGCTGGCGGTCTTGATCACCGACAGGGGCTGGTTCAACTCGTGGGCCACACCGGTGGCCATCTCGCCCAGGGTAGCCATCTTGCTGGCCTGGATGAGCTGCTGTTCGGCCTCCAGCCGCTTGGTGATATCACTGATGGTCACCAGCAGGACCTTGCCCCCGGGATAGTCGGACGCGGAACTGCGAATGGTGACAAACAGGCTCTTGCCCTGTTTGCTCAGGTGCCGGACCTGGTCCAGCAGCGCGGTGCTCCGTAGTTTACGGGTGTAGTGCGCGCGTTCTTCCGGCAGGAAAAAATCGAGAAAAGACCGGCCGACCAGTTCATCACGCAGATAGCCGTAGACCGGAAAGACGCTGTCGTTGCAGTCCAGGATCTCATACGTATCCCGATCCATGACCAGCACCGGGTTGGGAATGTTATCGAAAATCGCCCGATATTTTTCCTCTGATCTTTTCAGCTCATTTTCCAGGTTCTTGCGTTGGGTGATGTCGAGGCTGATTTCCATGGCCGCCACGACCTCCCCGGCATCATTGGTGACCGGCGACGTCTTGACGATCCAGTGCGTGGGCTTGCCGTCCTTGCCGGTTCCCGACTCTTCACTGTAGTGCGACTGGCCGTCGTTGAAAGTCTTTTCTACCGGGCATTTTTCACATTTCCCCTGCAGGCCTTTGTACGCATGGTAGCAGTAATCGCCCGGTTTGGGGTGGAAGCTTTCGGCGAACTCCTTGTTGTAGCCGATCAACTTGTAGTCCCGATCTTGAACGGTGATCAGGCACGGCACATGGTCGAACAGGCGCTGGTATTCATCTTTTTGACGGTTCAGCTCGACCTGTTTGGCATCGATGGAGCTGCCCATGGCATTGATGGAATCGGCCAGCGTACCGAATTCTCCGTTGGCATCCATCTGGATTTTCTCGTTGTACTGCCCCCGGGCAATCCGGTCGGTCCCTTCAATCAACCTGCTGATGGGGCGATTGACAAACTTGATAAACAGGACGAAGATCATGCCGCCGGTTAATACGAAAACGAAGAGCGCCAGGCCGATAATCTCCTTTTCAAAATTGAGGATCTCACGATCCGTTCTTTCACACGAAACCACCACATCGAGAGCCCCGAGCACCTGTTTGTCTTGCGGGTGGAAATGGCAATCACCGGTGGCGCAACTCGGGTCATTGAAAATGGGTTTGATGATGCCGAGCTGGCGATACCCGACATCGGACTTGATGATGCGCGTACGTTCATCAATGGTTAAATCAACGATCGGTGGGTCGGTGCGATGGCAGATATCGCAGGCCTCGGCTTTGATGTTGGTGCTGGTATCCACCTCTTGCATGCTTTTGGAAAACTTGATGGTGCCTTCCTTGTTGTAGATGCGAATCGCTTCAACACCACGCTGCTTACCGATATTGTTGATAATCTGATTGATGTCGTCCCGCGAGTTGAGCATCATGGCATAGCGGGTACCCAGGACGATGGTGTTGCTGAGCCGATCAACCGAGGCCACAATCTGGGCGCGCATTTTCTCACGCTGGGATTGGATATTGGCAATGGCCCAGCCGGTCATGGAAACCAGGAGAATCAACCCGACGGTGATGATAAGTTTGGCCATCAGGCTGTGTCTCAGCTTGAGCAGGAAATCCTTCATGGGACAGCGGCACCTCCTTTGCCAACCACTGTGCAGTGGTAGTGGTAACGGCAATATTTACCTGCATTTTCCAATGATTGGAAGATACCCTAATTTGGACTGCCGGTCAACCGGATAGGTTGCCGGTCGCAATCGCGGCCTGGACGCCCAATCGCCGCGCTGGGCGGGTTTCCGGCTAAAAAAACTTGTGTCGCGGCCGATTCCATGCTATTTGGTGCGGCTGATGTGTGAACACCCGATCATGTAACAAGGAGGATCTTAGATGTCACAGGATAGCAAGCTTGCTCTCGGCGCCGTGCTCTTGGTAGGCATTTTGCTCCAGCTCATAATGGTGGCGGCTGATGGCAAAGACACACCTCACGGGGCGGCCATTGCATTTTCAAAAGCCTATTTCGGCCTGTGTCCGGAATTGGCCCAGACCATGGCGAATAATGGTGTCAATGAAGATGAAATCGATGTGGCCGACGCCTACCTGCACAACAAGTACTTAGAGGCCTCTGCCCGGGGTTACCATATCAAACGACTGCGGAAATCATTCACCCATATTCGCACCAAGACTATTGCCCGCGATGAGAAATCTGCGACCATTCATATCAGTGGCACAACTCGGATCTCCCCCAACCCCGTGTTCGGATTTGTGGCGAAAATTTTCTTCATCACCAGTCCGATGGACGTTGAGGAGACCATCAACCTCGTAAAAGAGAATGGCAAATGGAAAGTCACCGGGCAGCCCTTTGATATGGCAGACGCTGTTTAAACTCCTGACGATTCTAAATGACGCCGATTCTCCCGCTAGTGGGGGCATCGGCGTTTTCATTTAAAGGAGCGCCCTTGCGGCATTGGTTGGAAACAGGCCATGCCGCCTTATCGGTTAACATGGACCCAAACTATCAACGCATCCGCAAGCATGCCCGTCGGCTGGCGGCCAACCTGCCGCTACCAGCTTTCTATCGGGATTTCTCCGCAGAGGCAGAGCGCGCGCGCCAGTTTATGGAAACGAATCCGACGGTCTCGAAGTTGCGCTGGTACGTGTCCGAAACAGTGGACAATACCTTTGGCCACGGGTTTTTGCACGCTGAAAAAGTAACCCTGGATGCCAGCACCCTCATACTGGTAGAATGTCGCAAACTCAGGGAACCGGAGGCCAAAACAGAAGCCCTCCTGACCATGGTCCAATGCGCGGGCTTGCTGCACGATATCAAGCGGCACCGCAAAAACCACGCTGCCAGCGGAGCTGAAAAGGCGTGGGAAATTTTGAAAGACTACACGCTTTCCGAGGACAACGCCGCCGCCATCTGCCTGGCCATTAAAAACCATGAGGCCTTTCAACCGGTCATTGAGTGCCCGGACCGGGAGAGCACCCTGATATCCGGATGCCTGTATGATGCCGATAAATTTCGCTGGGGGCCGGATAATTTTACCCATACCGTCTGGGAGATGGTCTCATTTGCCAACGTTTCCCTTGACGTCTTCATGCAAAAATACCCGGAAGCAATGAAGCGCCTGGCCGGCATAACGGAAACCTTCCGGACGGATACCGGGAAGAAATACGGCCCTGAATTCATCGATCAGGGGCTCAAAATCGGCCGCCACTTACTGGAGTATATACTACATGGTAACCACAAGGTCTAAACTTACTGGCCAGATGGTGCTACGGCGCTGTTTACCGCTTCTGGTGCTACTTGGCTTGCTTTTTCCCGTTCAGGCGCTGGGGGGGCCGACCGCTGCGCCGCTACAAGCTGCCTTCGGACCCGGCGAGAAGCTCGTCTTTGAACTCAGATGGACGTTCATTAAGGCCGGTACGGCTACCCTGGAAGTCCATCCGATGACGACCGTTAACAGTCAGCTGGCCTACCACTTCGTTCTGAGCGCCAAATCAAACGCCTTTCTGGACTCGCTCTACAAAGTCAGAGACCGGATCGACGCGTTTGCAGATGCCGGCCTGACCCGGTCGCTCCACTACTTCAAAAAGCAGCACGAGGGGACGACTATCCGCGATATCGAAGTTCGTTTCGACTGGGGCAAGCAGAAGACGCGCTATATAAAAACGGAGAGAGGGGGTGGCGAAGACAAACTGACCCCGGTGATGCCGAACTCGTTTGATCCCCTCTCGGCATTTTACTTCGTGCGGGGGGCCGAAAACGTGAAGGTGGGCAGCGTTATCACCAGCCCCATTACCGACGGCAACAAAAACGTCATTGGCCGCGTCACGGTCGTAAAACGGGAAACCATCAAAGTAAAAGGCCAAACCTACGATACCTTCCTCGTGGAACCCGAATTGAAGGATGTCGGCGGGGTTTTCGAAAAAAGTAAAGGCGCCAAGATTCAGATCTGGGTCACCGCCGACCATCGGCGTATTCCGGTACGCCTCAAAAGCAAGGTGATCGTCGGCAGTTTCGTGGGTGACCTGATCTCGGCCCAGGGTCTGGCCCCCTGACCCCCGAAAGCACGACCCGGCATCCCTATTCCCACTGAGCAGCCCGTTACGTTTGACGGATCGCCCCTATACTTATATAGTTTCCATAGGTTCTGTGCACCTGCCCAATAGCGTGCAGCCGCAGCAGGGGGTTTGCAGCCGTGGAAACATTCCAGCCCGATGAATGGCAAGTCGTTCTGATCGATGACGAGGCAGACATTCGCGAGGTGACCGCGATCACCCTCCAGGATGCCGGCTACCGGGTCGCAACCGCCGCTGATGGTCAGGCCGGACTGACCCTGTTTGCGGAGTATGCCCCCCAGATCGTCATCACCGACATCCGCATGCCGCGCATGGATGGGCTTGCTGTACTGGAAAGCATCAAGCAATCCAACCAGGATACGGAAGTGATCGTGGTGACCGCTTTCGGCGAAATGGATCTGGCGATCCGGGCGCTGCAATTGGACGCCTCCGATTTCATTACCAAGCCCATAAACGACGAATCACTCCACCTGGCCTTGAAAAGGGCCCGGGAACGCTATACCGCCCGCAAACAGGCCCGGGACTATACCGCCCTTTTGGAAAAACGCAATGCCGATCAGGCCCGGATTTTACACCAGGACAAAATGATGTCCCTGGGACGCCTGGCAGCCAGTGTCGTGCATGAGATCAACAACCCCCTGTCCGGGATCTTGAATTACCTGCGGTTGATGGTTCGGGTTTTGAACCGCGGCCCGCTGGATGCCGAACAGCAGGTGAAATTTGAAACATACCTGGAACTCGCGGAGAGTGAAACGGACCGCTGTTCCCGAATCGTTTCCAGCCTGTTGACCTTCGCCCGCAAAACACCACCGGCCTTTACCCCCATTGACTTTACCGACCTGATGACACGCACCCTCGTTCTCAGTCAACACCGGTTGAGTTTGAGTGATATCAAGGTGACCCATCGCATTGACCCGGATCTGCCGGCGGTGAAGGGTGATTTCAATCAGCTGCAGCAGTGCCTGATCAATCTGGTTTTCAATGCGATCGATGCCATGCCCCAAGGCGGCACGCTGGATTTGAGTGTACGCGCCCGCAAAGAGGGCCACGGTGTCAGGGTGAGCGTCCGGGATTCCGGAGCAGGTATTGCAACCGCAGACCAGAACCACATATTCGAGCCTTTTTTTACAACCAAAGGCGACGGTGGCGGCGTAGGGTTGGGACTTTCGACCGTCTATGGAATATTGGAAAGTCATGGCGGAACGGTCACGGTAAACAGCAAACCCGGCCACGGCGCCACCTTTGTACTGAAACTGCCGTCCGCCGGCATACCCTGAAAACGGGCCTTCAACCGAAGGCGGTTTACCGGCTTTGGCCGGTAAGGTTAAAAGGCACAGGTGTGGGAACCCATGCAAACACCAACTTCCCCGATAGAACACTCCCTCAAGTGCGGTGAATGGCTGGAACTGCTGGATGAATTGAACATCGGGGCTTTTGTCGCTGACAAAGATCGCTTGGTGCGAGCCATAAATTACACCGCCCAAGCGGTCATGGAGCTAAAAGCGACTGACATCATCGGCAAAGATTGCCGGGATATTTTCACAGGTGTCAGGTGCACCCGGGCCTGCGTATTTTCGGCCGAGTATCATTCCCGTAAGGACAGTGACATGCCGGTTACGGATGTCGATAAAAATGGTCGGCACATCCTGACCCGCTTTTCAACGCCGGTATACGATGAACATCACATGTTGACCGGCTGCCTTACCATTCTCCAGGACCACTCCCCCATATACGATCTGATTGATCGGGTGCACTATGAGGAAAGAAGTCTTAAAATGACGCTGGAGAACCTCGATGTCGGCATCTACACCGTAAACCGGGGTGGCCTCATCACCTTTTTTAATGATGCCGCGGAAAAAATTTCCGGATATAGCCGCAAAGAGGTCCTCGGCGAACACTTTTCCATGCTGTTCGGAGACGAGCCGGATAAAGATCGAGCCCTACTCGAGCATGCCATGTCGGGCGGACAGCCGCAATTTAACCGCAGCGGCAAAATTGTCGACAGTGGCAACATCCCCTTACCGATCAGTGCCAAATATCTCGCCCTGAAAAACGAGAAAGGCGTCATCGTGGGCGGGCTGGCAACTTTTCAGGACCTGACCCTGGTTGATCAGCTAACCAAGGCTATCAGCGACCGCTATACCTTTCATGATATGATCGGTCGTGATCCGGCCATACGTAAAATCTTCGCGATGATCCAGGTTATCGCCAAAAGCAATACGACCATCCTGATCGAAGGCGATACCGGTACCGGCAAAGACCTGCTGGCTAAAGTCATCCATAATACCAGTTTACGATCGCAGAAACCGTTTATTAAAATCAATTGTGCCGCCATCCCCGAAAATTTGATCGAATCTGAGATCTTCGGATATGTCAAAGGCGCTTTTACCGGGGCGGACCGCGACAAACCCGGTCGGTTTCAGGAAGCTGCGGGTGGAACCATATTTCTGGATGAAATTGGCGACCTGCCGCTGGCTCTGCAAGCCAAACTATTGCGGGTGCTTGAAGATCGGGAGTTTTATCCCCTCGGCAGCCGTAAAACCCACAAGGTTGATATCAGGGTAATCTCGGCGACCAACCGGGGTCTTGAGAAAATGGTGGCTGACGGGCTTTTCCGGGCCGATCTCTTTTATCGCCTCAATGTGTTGCGCATCGAACTGCCGCCTTTGCGAAAACGGCGTTCGGATCTACCCCTGCTTATCCGGCATATCCTTAGAAAGCTTTGCGCGGCCCAAAACTGCCGCCTGCCGGATATCAGTGGAACGGCAATGAAAATACTCCTTAATCTTGACTATCCCGGTAATGTCCGGGAACTGGAAAACATTTTGGAACACGCCCTCATCATCTGCCAAGATGATCTGATCCTGCCGGAACACCTGCCCGCCTATACCAATCAGGCCCCCTTGCCGCGCGAGGCCGAAACTGATGATAGGCCAGATTCATCGGAACGGCAAAAGATTGTACAAACCCTTAAGCGCTTCCACGGTCAGCGGACCAAAACCGCCGCGGCCCTCAAGATCCACCGGACTACTTTATGGCGTAAAATGAAGAAACATGGGATTCACGAATAAAATTCCACTTTGACCCGGGTGCCGTCCACACAACCCCCTGCAACACGTTGCAAAATTGTTGCGAACAAATTTACCTTATAACTATTTCTTATTTATACATATTTCACCAAACCATCCGTCACATGTTGCAACATGTCGCAACATGCATCCGCGCCACCAGCCACCCAACGCACGGCCACTGGCCAAATTTATAATCAATATCAATTAGTTAAGCTGCCAGGGTACCACTGGCACGCGTCGTGCTCATACATGTTGCAATCAAGGGAAGGATTGGAGGCAACATGTCGCCCCCTGCGAAAACGATTCTGCTGGTGGAGGACCAGCCCGACCTCAGGGTCTTTCTATCCAATCTGCTAACCGCCGGCGGCTATCACACAATCTATGCCGCGGACAAGGATGAAGGGCTGCAGCAATCCCGCGCAGAAAGGCCTGATCTCATCATTATCGACATGATGATGCCGACCGAGCAGGGTATCCGTCTGTACAGGTCCCTGAAAACGGATACCGACTTGAAGCGCATTCCCGTGTTTATGCTCTCATCCATAAACAAGCGCATGTTTTTCCAGTGCCATCAGATACAAAAACAGTGCTCAACCAAAGGGTTGCCTGTTCCCCAGGCGTACATCGAAACTCCCCCGGAGGCCGAGGAACTCCTCAGCCTGATCCGGACTTTAATTCAGCCTGGGGCACCTGAATCCCGAACGTAAATTGAGGGGCCCGACACTATGCTCCCATTCAGGACCAACACCAGGCTCTATCACGAGGTGCAAAAACTTGGCGCGCGGGACATGGAACTTTGCATGCAGTGTGCCACCTGCAGCGCAACCTGCCCCCTGTCCAGCGGCGGCCAGACCTTTCCCCGCAAAATTTACCGCTATCTGCAGCTGGGGCTGGAAGACAAGCTGCTGGCCGCACCGGAACCCTGGTTGTGCTATTACTGCGGTGAATGCAATCTAGACTGCCCCCGGGGCGCCGAACCGGCGGAAACCATGATGGCCGTGCGCCGCTGGCTGACCTCGCGGTATGACTGGACCGGCCTAGCCCGTCGCTTTTACCTCTCGGATGCCTGGGAAATAGGCGCCCTGCTCGTTGTGGCCCTGGCTGTGGTGCTCCTTTTTATCGTGGGGCATGGGCCGATTGTGACCGAGCGGGTGGCCGTCAACACCTTTGCGCCGGTGATGTGGATCGAAATCGGGGATCTGACCATGGCGGCGATCCTCACGGTGTTTCTCATGTCGAACGCGTTTCGCATGTACCGTTTCATCATGGCCGGTACGAAAATTCCGCTGGCCGTGTACCTGCGGGAAGCCGGCACCTTCGTGCAGCACTTTCTGACCCAGAAGCGCTGGCGAAAATGTGGAGAAGACCGCAGCCGTTGGATAAAGCACCTCATTTTGGTAAGCGGCTACCTGACCATGATGACGTTGGTCATCGTCTTCATCCGCTGGTTCCAGGTCGACGACAGCAGCTGGCATTTCACCAGTATCTTCGGCTACTACGCCACGGCCGTGCTGCTGGTGATAACGGTAGAGATGTTTCGCAGCCGGCTGCAGAAAGAAGACGCGGTCCACCGCTATTCGGAAACATCGGATTGGCTGTTTCTGATCCTGCTGTTTCTGACCACCCTAAGTGGGATTCTCATGCATGCCGTGCGCCTGGCCGGCTGGCCCATGGGAACCTACGTAATGTATGTCATCCATTTGGCTATCGCGGTGCCCATGCTGGTCATCGAAGTGCCATTTGGAAAATGGTCGCATCTTTTCTACCGGCCATTGGCGCTTTTCCTAGTGGCTGTCAAGAAACGGGCTGCCCGGGACTCGCAGGTGGATCCCACCGCCGTGTTGTCCGTTGTTGGTGAAACATTCATGAGCTGTCTGCAATGCGGCACCTGCAGCAGCGTGTGCCCTGTGGCCCAGCCGACTGTTTTCAGCCCTCGGCAAGTTCTGCGGCAGCTGGCCCTGTCCACGGGCAGGGAAGCATCCCTCGACCACGCCGTGTGGGACTGCGTCACCTGCAAATCGTGCGAAGAAACCTGCCCGCGGGCCATCGATCTACTGGATGTGATGCGCCGGGTGCGCCAGCTCAATATCAGCCAGCAGCGGATACCGGTCAGTTTACAGCCGCCCCTGAGAAGTCTTGAAAAAAAGGGGAATCCGTGGAACGGCCGGCCCGACCAGCGCATGCAGTGGGCCGGTGACATAACCATCCCGGAATTCAAACCCGAAGACGACTATTGCCTGTTCACGTGTTGCACCACGGCCTATGCGAGCGACAGCCCATCGGCCGGCCAAGCGCTGCCGCGGTTGTTGACCCTAGCCGGCACTTCGTTTGGAACCCTTGGTGACCAGGAAATTTGCTGTGGAGATCCAGCGTTTCAGTTGGGCGGTCACCAGGTTTATTGGGACCTGGAGCGTGCCAATCAGGAGGTATTTAAAGCCAGAGGGGTCAAAGAGTTGCTGGTTACCTCCCCACACTGCTTGCATACCTTTTTGAATTTCTACAACGGCCTGCGCGACCGGATGGCCATTACCCATTACACTGCGGTTCTCGAACATTTCATTACCAGCGGCAGGCTGATCCCCACCCAGGAACTTGACCTAACCGTCACCTACCATGACCCCTGTTATCTTGGCCGCCATACCGGCATATACGGTTCACCGCGCCGGGTGCTGCAAAGCATACCGGGATTGAAACTGGTAGAAATGCCCCACAACCAGGCCGACAGCCTGTGCTGCGGCGGCGGCGGTGGCGGTGCCTGGCAAACTGACCGGCCGACGGCAACCAGCCCGGCTGTCCGGCGCATCACAGAGGCCCTCGCCACGGAGGCCGATTGCCTTGTTACCGCCTGTCCGTACTGCTTTTTCATGCTGGATAAAGCAATCCGGGACATCGGCGCAACAGACCGCATCGTGGTCCGTGATATCGCGGCGGTTTTGTTGCAGTCTGTGAAAGTGAAAGTGGGTGCCAAGACACCTTCGCAGGAACGTTTGAGATTGGGTCAGGAGGCCTGTCATGCCTGAAAGAATCGGGTTTTATATCTGTCATTGCGGTATTAACATTGCGTCCCGGGTCAGGGTAGCGGACGTGGCCGCCTATGTGGGCTCCTTGCCGAACGTGGCCATCTCGCGCGACTACCTGTTCATGTGTTCGGACCCGGGACAGGAGCTCATTGAAACAGACATCCAGGTCCACAAGCTCACCCGAGTGGTGGTCGCTTCGTGCTCACCGCGCATGCATGAAAAGACTTTTCGGGCCGCCTGCCAGCGGGCCGGGCTCAATCCCTATCGGGCGTTTCACATGGTCTGCGTCCGCGAGCATGTGTCGTGGGTAACGGAAGATGAAGACCAGGCCACCGCAAAAGCCAAACTATTGATCGGGGCCGGCATCATGCGGGTCACCCGCCAGGCCGACCTGACTCCGGCTACCTTCCCGGTCTGCACGAATACCCTCGTGGTGGGTGGCGGGATCGCCGGGATGCAGGCCGCCTTGGATATCAGCCGGGCCGGCTTTAAGGCTTACCTGGTCGAGCGCCAGCCTACCGTGGGCGGGCATATGCTGCAGTACGACAAGACCTTTCCCACCCTGGACTGCGCGGCCTGTATCGGCACGCCCAAAATGGTCTCCGTCGGCCAGGAACCCAACATCAAACTGCTTTCCTACAGCGAGGTGGAAAAGGTCGATGGTTTTATCGGCAACTTCAAAGTATCCGTACGCCAGAAAGCCCGCTTTGTAGAAGACACCTGCACCGGCTGTGGTGAATGCGAAAAGGATTGCCCCATCGAGTTCGGCAATGAGTGGGACGTGGGCACCAAAACCCGCAAAGCTATTTACCGCCCCTTCCCCCAGGCCGTGCCGATTACCTATTGTATTACCAAATACGACCGGGCGCCTTGCGTCCAGACCTGTCCGGCCGGAACCAACGTGCAGGGGTATGTGGCGCTGATCCGCCAAGGGCGCTTTCAGGAAGCCGTTGATTTGATTCGGCAGAAAATACCCCTTCCGGGAACCCTCGGTCGGGTGTGCCCGGCGCCTTGTGAAAAAGTCTGTCGTCGGGCCGAAGTGGATACGCCGGTAGCAATACGCGCTTTGAAGCGGTTTGCCGCCGACCAGGTGGACCTGGGCGCCTTGCCCCTGCCCGAGATTGAAAATCGACCGGAAGAGGTGGCTGTGGTCGGTTCAGGGCCGGCCGGCCTCACCGTGGCCTATTATCTGCGTTTGAAAGGTTACCGGGTCACCGTTTTTGAGATGTTCGCCCAACTGGGCGGGATGCTCCGGGTCGGGATTCCCGAATACCGCCTGCCGGCCGAAATCCTGGACAGTGAAATCGATTACTTGCTCAGACACGGTATCGAGGTCCGGACCGGGATGCGCTTTGGCAAAGACTTCTCCCTGGCAGACCTGCGAGCGGAGGGCTTTCAGGCGATCTTTTTGGGCATCGGCGCCCATGATTCCATCGCGATGCGGATTCCCGGCGAAGAAGAAGCGGAAAATGTCATCGATGCGATCGGCTTCTTGCGCGATGTCAACCTTGGCCGGGCCCGGTCACCCGGCCGGCGGGTGGTGGTTATCGGCGGCGGGAATGTGGCCATCGACGCCGCCCGGGCCGCCAAACGCCTGGAGGCGGCCGAAGTCACGGTTGTCTACCGCCGTTCAGAAAAAGAGATGCCGGCCTACCCGGAAGAAATTGAGGCGGCTCGTGAGGAAGGCATCACGCTAGCCTACCTGACGGCGCCGGTCAGCATTCAAAGCCGGGACGGCCGGGTCACCGGCCTCGAGGGCCTGCGTACGGAGCTGGGTCCCCCGGATGCCAGCGGCCGCCGACGCCCGGTACCGGTCAAAGGCACTGAATTCGTGATTGCCTGCGACGCCGTCATCCCCGCCATTGGTCAGGCCATCGATGTCTCCTGGTCCACCGCCGACCCCGACCTGGCGTTGACCGCAAAAGGTACCTTCCGGGTGAATGAGCAGACCCTGCAAACCAGCGTGCCCGATGTTTATGCCGCCGGGGACGCGGTCACCGGACCAGCAACTGTCATCGAGGCCATTGCCGCCGGCCATAGGGCGGTCGCTGCTATGCACCAATATCTGCAGGGGGCCGACTTACCTCAACATGCGGCCAGGCGGGAAGAAGATGCGTCACCCGGAAATAACTGGCAGCCGATCGCGGAAGACCTGGAAATCATTCCCCGGGCTACGGCCGCGCATCTAAATCCAGCCCGGCGGGTCTGGACCTTTGCCGAAGTGGATTTGAGTTTCGATGCAGCGGCGGCGAACCGTGAGGCAGACCGCTGTGTGGACTGCGGCGGCTGCTGTGAGTGCGGGCTCTGTGAGACGGCCTGTGAAGCCGGGGCCGTCAATCATACCATCGAAGATCGGATAACCGAGATCAAGGTTGGTTCCATCATTATTGCCACCGGCTTCGACCCCCTCGATCCGACCCCGATGACCCAATACGGGTACGGACGCTATGCCAACGTGTTTACCAATCTGGAGTTCGAGCGGTTGTCGAATGCAACGGGGCCGACCGCCGGCCGGCTATTGAAACGCGACCCTGTGAACCGTTTCCAGTATACCGACCCGCCCAAAAGCGCCGCTATCCTGCACTGTATCGGCAGCCGCGATATCAATCACCACGAATACTGCTCGCGCACCTGCTGCATGTACGCGCTTAAATACGCCCACCTGCTCAAGGATAAATGCGGACACGATACCGAGATCTACAACTTCTACATCGACATGCGCTGTTTCGGCAAAGGCTATGAGGAGTTCTACAAACGGGTCCAGAGCGAAGGCGTGCGCATGGTCCGGGGCAAAGCGTCCCGGGTGGAAGAACAAAACGGGCTGCTGGTCGTGACAGCCGAAGACACCCTTTCGGCGCGCATCATCCAGGTGCCGGTCGAGATGGTCATCCTGTGCACGGCCATGGAGCCACGACCGGACGCCAACGAAGTGACCCGCATCTTTGGCATTACCACCGGCAGTGACGGTTTTTTCCAGGAAGAGCATCCGAAGCTGGAACCGGTTTCCACGGCCTCCAGCGGAATTTTTCTGGCCGGGGCCTGCCAGGGCCCCAAGGACATACCCGACACGGTTGCGCAGGCCAAAGGGGCGGCCGCCGAGGCCTTGGCGCTCAGTGCTTCCGGTGAAGTCGCGGTGTCGCCGCTGATTTCATCCATCGATCCCGACATTTGTATCGGCTGCCGCATGTGCATGGAATTGTGCCCGTATTCTGCAATCGAGTTCAATGACCTGAAAAGCGTCAGTGAAGTCAACGAAGCCGTTTGCAAGGGCTGCGGTAGTTGCGCCGGTCATTGCCCCAGCGGGGCGGCCCGGGTACGACATTTTACCAACCGGCAGGTCTTCGCTGAGATTGAAGGGCTTTTAACCGGCTGAGGGAAAGGAGTTTAGCAATGCAAGATTTCGAACCGACCATCGTGGCCTTCTTCTGCAACTGGTGCACGTACACAGCGGCTGATCTGGCCGGCACCTCGCGTTTGGTGTACCCACCCAACATCAAGATCATCCGGATGATGTGCAGCGGCATGGTTGATCCGCAGTACGTGATCAAGGCACTTCTGGAAGGCGCGGACGGCGTGCTGGTTAGCGGCTGCAATCCCGGGGATTGTCATTATATCAATGGAAATTTCAAGGCCCGGCGACGGATCAAGTTGCTGAAAACGATATTGCCCCAGTTCGGCTTTGAACCCGAGCGGCTGTGCCTGACCTGGATCGCCGCCAGTGACGGGGTTCTGCTGGCCGAGGTCATGCAGGAGCTGACTGAGCAGATCAGGGCACTGGGCCCCAGTGAGGCGAACCTGAAAATGGTCATTTAATACAGGTTGAAGGCTGAAGGTAGAAGGCCGAAGGATTTAATCTTTGAACCGGGAACCCGGAACGGGGAACCTTCAAGGAGGACAGCCATGGTGAAGACTGCCATCATTGACGTCAAGGACCAAGATATTCTGGGCGCGCTCCAGGACTTCTTGAAATCCGTTTTGCAGCATGAAGAGATCGGGGCCCTGCTGGCGCCCTGGCGCCTGCCCATGAAAAGCAGGATCATGCCGACCCTGCTTACGGATCCAGAACAAGTAGACCGGGTGGACCCGCTCGCGCCGGCTTTTCCCATGAACAATGCCAAAGTCGTTTCCCGGTTGACCCGCAAGGCGGCCGGCCAACAGGTTGCGGCTGTCATGCGTCCTTGTGAAATCAGAGCGTTCGTTGAACTGGTGAAACTCAACCAGGGCCATCTGGATGACCTGTTGATCATCGGGACGGACTGCCTGGGCGCCTGCCGCAACACGGACTTCTCGCGTTGGGCCGGTGAAGACCTTGGTGCTGCGTCAAAAGACTATTACACGGCTGTTCTGAGCGGCGGGGGCGCCGCGCCGGACGGCATTGAACCAGCGGCGGCCTGCCGGGTTTGCGATCAGCCCCTGCCGTCCGGCGCCGATCTGGCCATCGGTCTCTTCGGTATGGATGCCGACCGCCAACTCCTCATTCAGGCCAAGACCGATAAGGGCGCAGCGCATCTCGCCTCCCTGCCAGCGGGTGGGGGCACCCTGCCCCCGGCCCGGCAAAAGGCCATTGAAAAACTGTTGGCGGACAGGACCATCGCCCGCGATGAGATGTTTACCACTACACACGCCGCCACGGAAAACCTGGAAAAACTATCCGCCTACCTGGCCGATTGCGTCAATTGCTATAACTGCCGGGTGGCTTGTCCGGTCTGTTATTGCCGGGAATGCGTGTTTGTCACCGATGTCTTTGACCATGACCCGGGGCAATATCTCAATTGGGCCAGGACGAAAGGTGCTGTCAAGATGCCGACCGACACGCTCTTTTATCACCTTACCCGCCTGGCCCATATGAGCACGGCCTGTGTGGGTTGTGGACAGTGTTCGAACGCCTGCCCCAACGATATCCCGGTCATGGAGTTGTTCAAGACCGTTGCCCGGGAAACCCAGCAGGCCTTCAATTATGCGGCCGGCACGGATGTAGCGGCGAAACCGCCGCTGTCCGAGTTTCGCGAAGATGAATTTCCCGAGGTGGTAGGACTGAATTGATCCTGATGAGGAGGGAAGATGAATAAAAAGATCGGTAAGGCGCTTGTCGTCGGGGCCGGTATCAGCGGCATCCGGTCAGCCCTGGACCTGGCTGAATCAGGATACGGCGTGACCCTGATCGACCGGGCCCCGCACATCGGGGGGATCTTGAGCCAGCTGGATTACCAGTTTCCCAGCAACCATTGCGGCATGTGCAAAATGTTACCTCTGGTTCAGCGCGACGACGCTGCCCAGTTCTGCCTGCGCAAAGGCCTCTTTCACGAAAACATCGCGATTCACTTGAACACCGAAATAGCAGGGATCGCAGGTGAACCCGGAAATTTTAATGTAACTTTGCGCTCAAAACCCACTTGGGTCGACCCGGAACTATGCGTGGGATGCGGTCTCTGTGCTGAAGCCTGTCCGGTCGAAATCCCGGATACCTTCAATGCCGGTCTGGGCACCCGCAAGGCCATCTACCTGCCGGTCCCCCATAACATCCCCAATGCTTATATCATCGATCTGGCCGCTTGCAACGATTGCGGCGAATGTGCCCGGATCTGCCCCACGGCCGCGATTCAACTGGCCCGCGATAAACGCCGGAAATTTCGAATTCTGGTGGTGGATGACGAACTGATCGTGCGTGACTCCCTTAAAGAGTGGCTGGCGGATGAAAGCTTTGCGGTTGCAACCGCCGAGTCCGGACCAGCGGCCCTGGAGATGCTTAAAGCAGACGACTTTCACCTCATGCTCACCGACATCAAGATGCCGGGCATGGATGGGGTTGAAGTCCTTAAAAAGGCCCGCGAACTACGGCCGGACCTCACCGTTATCATGATGACGGCCTATGCCACTGTTGAGACGGCCGTGGCCGCGATGAAAATCGGCGCGCTGGACTACCTGGTAAAACCATTTGACCCGGAAAAATTGATTCCCAAAATTGTCGCCGTATACGCGGACCTGGAGGCCGGGCAGACCCGATCCCTGGAAGTCGGCTCAATTGTACTGTGCGGTGGTACGGATTTCTGCGACCCGGCCGGCGAAAAGAACATCTACAGCTACGGTGTCATCCCCGGTGTTATGACCAGCCTGGAATTCGAACGGTTGTTGAGCGGTACCGGGCCGAGCGGCGGCAAGTTAACCCGGCCGCACGATGGGCGGCCGGTGGAGAAGATCGCCTGGCTGCGATGTGTGGGTTCCCGCGATTTGCCGACCGGAGCGGATTTCTGCTCCTCTATCTGCTGCATGTATGCCATCAAGGAAGCATTGGTGGCCAAAGAGCGCCTGGCACCGGACTTGGCAGCAACGATTTTTTATATGGATATGCGCACATTCGGCAAGTCCTTCGAACGGTATCGCCAAGGTGCGGAAAACGACCACGGTGTTCACTTTGAAAGGGCGCGGGCCCATTCGATCATCCCGGATGGTAAAACCGGTGCGCCTCTCATCCGTTATGTCCAAACGGACGGCACCTGTGCCGAGGAAACTTTCGACCTGGTGGTGCTGGCGCTGGGGCAGCGTCCCGCCGGGCAAACCGAGACCCTGGCCGAACAAACCGGATTGGCTCTGAATCCCTGGGGCTTTGTGCAGGCCGATCCTTTCGCACCCGCAGTGACGGACAAACCCGGCATCGTGGTCGGCGGCTCGTTTACCGGTCTGAAGGATATTGGCGAATCGGTAACCCTTGCGTCTGCCGCTGCGATTGAAGCCTCCCGTGTGCTGCATGCCGCCGGAGGCAGCCTGGCCGCCGAAACGCAGGTCCGGCAACCCGGCCGCGACGTATCCCGGGAAGCCCCCCGCATACTCATCGCAATCTGCACCTGCAGCGGTGCCTATGCAGACCGGCTTGACCCGATCGAGCTGCAGCGCGGCCTGGAAACGCAGGTCGGTATATCCCGGGTGCTGCTGATTGAACAGAGCTGTACCGTATCTGGCTGGGATCAATTGACGGCCGCCGCAGAAGATTGCACCCCCAACCGCATCCTTATCGGCGCCTGCCACCCGTATCTCTACATCCGCAAGCTGCGTGACCTGGCCCGCCGCATCGATCTTGATCCGGCCTGCATGGATGTCGTCGATATCATGTCGCCCATCATCGCCCACCGGACCGAATCCCCCGACAGTTGGCAGGACGTTGTCTTGACCAAGCTGAACATGGCCCTGGCCCGGGTGAAGCATAGCGAATCCCGGCCGGTCGCTACGGTTCCGGTCTGCCGTCAGGCGCTGGTGGTCGGCGGAGGCCCGGCCGGTATGCATGCCGCCCTGGCAATTGCCGATCACGGCTATCCGGTAGACCTGGTGGAACACAGCGATACCCTGGGCGGCAACCTGCAATGGCTGCGCAGTACCCTTGCCGGAGACGCTCCGGCTGACCTTCTGGCGGATATGGTCGCACGGGTGGAAAAACACCCCCGGATTACACTTCATCTGGAGTCGACGATTACTTCGTCATTCGGTGACGTGGGCTGCTTCTTTACTACCCTTGAAGACCGTGCCAAAGCAGTCACGACCATAGAGCATGGCATCGTCATCCTGGCCACGGGCGGCCATGAAGCGACGACGGAATCATATGGCTACGGCCGGAGCGACGCCATTCTCACCCAGCGGGAGATGGAAGTTCGCCTGGCAAAGGACGCCTTTGCAGACCAACCGCCTGATGCGGTCGTCATGATTCAGTGCGTCGGTTCCCGGCAGGAGCCGCGTAACTACTGCAGCCGGGTCTGTTGCCCAACGGCTATAAAACACGCCCTGCAGATAAAAAAACGGTATCCTGCCACCGCGGTTTACATCTTGTACCGGGACATCATGACCCCAGGTTTCACCGAAAGCTATTATACCGAGGCCCGTAGCGCGGGGGTCCTTTTTATACGATACGATCCGTCCTCCCCACCCCGGGTTAGCGTTCCCGACGCAGCCGCCGGCCCGCTGACGATTGCCGCCGTCGACCCACTTCTAGACCGCCCGCTGGAGATTGAAGCGGATCTCCTGATACTGGCCACCGGGATTGTCCCTGAACTGCCGCCGGCCCTGATAGACGCCTTTGGCGCGGATACGGATGCGGATGGATTTTTCAAGGAGGCCGAATCGAAATGGCGGCCGGTGGACGGGCTCAAGGAGGGGGTATTTGCCTGCGGGCTGACCCTGACACCGGGCGCAATTCCCGAAACGGTAACCACCGCCGGTGCGGCGGCCCAACGGGCTTTGCGCATCCTGGCCCACGACCGGCTGCCATCCGGCCGGGTGGTCGCCGCCGTCCGCCATGCCCTGTGCAGCCTCTGTGAACGTTGTCTGGAAGCCTGTCCTTATAAAGCCCGGACGGTTGATCCCGATCGCGAACAGGTGGCGGTGAACCCGGCCATGTGTCAGGGCTGCGGAGAATGTGCCGCCACCTGCCCGAACGGCGCCGCAGTGGTTCACGGGTTCGAAGGGCAACACGTATTCAGTGTCATCAGCGCGGCCCTGGAAGGGGCCGGCCGTTAACTTAAACCCAGAGAAAAGGCTCTGCCATGCAATCCTTGATAGACAAAATTCGCCGGAGCCTGGTGTCCAAACTGATCCTCACGGTCGGAATCGTATTCTTGCTTTCCATCACTACCTGGGCCTATTTCAATGTCAGCCACCAGAAGGAAAAACTGATGAGCAACATCGTGGCCGGCACCGACCGCCTGACCACGACCATCCGCCTGGGGACCCACTATGCCATGATGCTCAATTCCCGGGACGACATCAACCAGATCATCCAGAACATCGGGAAACAACCGGAAATTGAAAATATCCGCATTTACAACAAAGCGGGGCAGATAAAGTTCTCCAACCGTCTGTCTGAAGTCGACATGGCCACCAATATAAAAGCCGAGGCGTGTGATGTGTGCCACCGCAGCGATCCGCCCCTTTCAGATCTCGACCTGCACCAGCGCACCCGTATTTTTCAATCCGCCCAGGGCTACCGGCTGTTAGGCATCCTCAGTCCCATCTGCAACGAACCGGGATGCGCCACTGGTAGCTGCCACGTCCACCCGGAAGATAAAAAAATATTGGGCGCCATGGATGTCGTGGTTTCCCTGCAAAAGACGGATACCGAAATTACCGGGGCCCAGCGGGGCATCATCGGATTCGCAGCTTTTACCTTTTTCGTGACGTCGGCCATAATCCTGTTGTTTGTGCTGCGGTTTGTCAATCACCCCATCAAAAAGCTGATCGCGGGAACCCAGTTGATTGCCCGCGGGGACTACCTGGCCAATGTAAATGTTCGCCAGATAGATGAAATGGGCCAACTGGCCGACGCCATCAATGATATGGGCAATGAAATTGCAGCCAACCAGGCCGAGTTGAACAAGCAACGCGACGAATATCAGAATCTGTTCGAACAGGTTCCCTGCCTGATTACGGTTCAGGATCGTAACTACCAGCTCATCCGCTACAACGGGCTCTTCGCGGAAAAGTTCCAGCCGACGCCCGGAGACTACTGCTATAAAGCCTACAAAGGCTTTGATGAAAAATGTCCGGTCTGCCCGGTTGAAAGGACCTTTCAAGACGGCCAATCACACTATGCGGAAGAATCCGGCCGTTATGAAGACGGCACCGCCAGGCACTGGATCGTAAGAACCTCACCGATCAGGGACGCGGACGGCAACATCACGGCTGCCATGGAAATTTCCCTTGATATTACCCAGCGCAAGAACCTGGAAAACGAACTGGAAAAATCAGAGGAGAAATACCACGCCATCTTCAACAACATTCCCAACCCGGTATTCGTGCTGGATGTTGAATCTCTCGAAATCCTGGACTGTAACGAAAGCGTGCTGCCCGTTTATGGGTTCCGGATCGACGAACTTACCGGCCGCTGTTTCCTGGACCTGTTTTTCGGAAATGAAGCCAACGAATATCGCCGCCGTATCACCACCACCACGGTGATAAACCAGGCCAAACAGCGCGGCAAGGATGGCAAACTACGCTATGTCAACATCCGGATTTCACCTTCCGAGTACTCCGGCCGCAAAGTCTATCTGGTTACCACCAGTGATATCACCAAGCGCCTGGAGACCGAACAGCAGTTGATTCAGGCCAGTAAAATGGCCACCCTCGGTGAAATGGCCACCGGCATTGCCCACGAGCTCAACCAACCGTTGTCCGTCATAAAAACCGTCAGCAGCTTTTTTTTGAAAAAGCTCGACCAACAGGTAGGGTTGGCAGAAGATGTCGTTCAAACCATGCTGCGGAAAGTCGACGGCAATGTGGACCGGGCGGCCAATATCATCAATCACATGCGGATTTTTGCACGCAAGTCGGACGCCAAGCTGGAAAAAGTCCAGGTCAATGAGGTGATCCGCAGCGCTTTCGAGATTTTCAGCCAGCAGCTTAAGGTCAGGGGTATCGATGTCGACTGGAAGGTTGGGAACGACCTACCGGCTATTGAGGCCGATCCAAGCCGCCTGGAGCAGGTTTTCATCAATCTGCTTTTAAACGCCCGGGACGCGATCGAGGAATATCGCTCGCAAAACCCGGAGACTCAGGCAGCAGCCGTAATTACCTTAACTACGGTAGCGAAGGACGGGGTGGTCATCTGTACCGTCTGTGATACCGGAACAGGCCTGTCTGCAGATGTCGCCGACAAGATCTTCGAACCCTTTTTTACGACCAAGGAAGTTGGCAAGGGAACCGGTCTGGGCCTTTCCATTAGTTACGGTATCGTCCAAGACTGCGGCGGTACCATTGAAGCGCGGCCCAACTCACCCCGGGGGACCTGTTTTGTATTGGGATTCCCGATACCGGAGCACAATCACCATTCGCGGGGACGGCAATGAACATTCAAGCAGAATCTCAACATTCTCTTTTACTGGTAGACGACGAAGAGGATATTCGCGATGTGCTCCAGCTCCCGCTCGAGGATCTCGGTTACCGCGTATTGACTGCTGACAATGCCGGGACCGCCCTATCCGTTTTCAACCGGGAAAAACCAGCTGTGGTATTGACCGACATCAAAATGCCGGGAATGGACGGGATTGAATTGCTCCAGAAGATCAAACACGAGTGCCCCGAAACAGAAGTCATCATGATCACGGGGCATGGCGACATGAACCTGGCCATAAAAAGTCTAAAATATGAAGCTACCGATTTTATCATCAAACCGATCAACGTGGATGGTCTGGCAATCGCGTTGGGGCGGGCGGAAGAAAGAATCAGCACCCGGCGCCAGTTGCACGAGCACACCCGCAACCTTGAAAAGTTGCTCCAGGAAAAGACCGAACTCCAGGACCACCTGTCGTCGCTGGGACTGCTGATCAGTTCCGTTTCTCACGGCATCAAGGGGCTTGTCACCCGCCTCGACGGCGGCCTTTACCTGCTCGATTCAGGAATTCACAAAGAGGACGCCGCCCAGATTGCCGCCGGGCGGGATGCCCTGCGGCAAACAGCCGCCCGGATCAAAAAGATGGTGCAAGACATTCTCTTTTACGCCAAAGAGCGCGCCCTTCAGCTCGAAACAGTCGATACAGCCGAGTTCGCCCGCGAGGTGATCGCCACTGTCCAGCCACGGACAAACGGCAAGCCGTTGGTGTTGCAATCCGATTTGGCCAAGGCGCCCGACCAATTGGTCCTCGATCCGGAGAGTTTCCACTCGGCCCTGGTCAGTATCTTGGACAATGCTATCGATGCCTGCTTAAAGGACCCGCAAAAAGACAAACACCGGATTGATTTCAAAATAGAAAAAAATATCGATGCGGTTGTTATCAGCATTCAGGACAATGGCATCGGTATGGATCGGGAAACGCGTGAAAAGATTTTCACCCTGTTTTTCTCTTCCAAAGACCGGAAGGGCACGGGTCTGGGGCTGTACATCGCCGACCGCATTATTGCCCAGCACAACGGACGCATCGAAGTTGATTCGCAACCAGGGCGGGGCAGTTGCTTTCGTATCCGCATACCCGCTAAGCCCTTACCGCCTGAGAACCCGCTTTGAATAGCACACCCGCTTCTCAAACTGAAAACCACTCATCCGGCAACGCCTCCAGGGATGACTTATTTAGTAGCCACTCAAAATGCTGCCTTAATTTCCGGCTTGTCAACGGGTTCTAATCCAGCTTGACATTACCACTGCCTTCATATATTTTTTAGGTCACAATTTCAGTACTACGCTTAGATCCAAATCGTCAGTGGGCAATTGCAGTACCGCAAATCATCCATACAGGAGGACCCTACATGGCCACGCCCGAAGAAGTCAAAGAATATATGCCCAAGATCCGGAGAATTAAAGCCTTTCGGTATCTGAACGATATAGAGCTGCGCGCCCTGCTGTCTATTGCCGAGGTCGTTGCTTACGACGAGGGGGCCAAGATCGTGACCCAGGGAAAAACCGGCAGCCACTTTTACGCAGTCGTTGCCGGCGCAGCGGATGTTTCCGTCAGCGAACTGAAAGACAAGGAAATTATCATCAGCAGCCTGGTTGAAGGGGACACTTTCGGAGAAGCCGCCATGTTCTTGAAAGAGGAACGGACTGCCAGCGTCACTGCCACTCAGGAATCGATCCTCATGAGCATCGCCCGCAAAGACCTGATGAATTTTTTCAAATCCAACTCCAGCGCGGGAGTGAAGATCCTGTTGGTCATTGTCTTCGGTCTGCTCACCAAACTTTCCCAGGCCAACCAGGAAATCGCTTTCGAAAAGCAGGGCGATCTCGATTTTGAATATGTGGACACGTTAGTGCAGGATTTTATGGAAGAAATATAGAAACAGCCTCTAAATGTCCTATAGAAGAACTAGTTCCAACAATGTGAAAAAACAAGACCGGCCACTCTAACGAGGACCGGTCTTTCTCTCACCTGAAGCTGTAGGTTTAGTCTTCTTCTGGCACCTCGTACCGGTACCCGATCCCATGGACGGTCTTTAGAAAACGCGGGTTCGCCGAGTCCTCCTCGATTTTCTTGCGCACCCGGGCCACATGCTGATCCAGGGTTCGGGTGGTGCCGAAGTAATTGACACCCCAGACAGCATCCAGAGCTTCATCCCGGCTCACGACGCGCCCGGTATTGTTATGAAAGTAGATGATCAAGTCCAGCTCCTTGGCGGAAAGGTCAATAGTTTCCCCGTTTACCTTCAATCGGTAGCGAGCAGGAAAAACATGGGCCTCCCCGAAGTCAAAAGGCTCCTGGGAAGGCAAGTCCGCTTTCGAGATTGCAGCCGCCCGCTGTACCCGGCGCAGGACCGCATCTACCCGGGCCAGTAATTCATGTACACCAAAAGGCTTGGTGATATAGTCATCGGCCCCCATCTTGAGACCGACCACCTTGTCGATCTCCTCGCCCTTGGCCGTCAGCATGATTATCGGGATTTGTGATCCGCTGGCCCGGATATCGCGGCACAAATCATAACCGCTTTTACCGGGCATCATGATATCCAGGATGGCGAGGTCGAACGACGCTTCGGCCAGCAACTCTTCGGCTTCACTGCCGTCGTGCGCAGCTGTCACGCGGTAACCCTCGCTGGTAAGCAGATCCATCAAACCCTCCCGAATGCGGGTATCGTCTTCGGCAATTAAAATCCGTGGTTGTGCCTCAGTTGTCATCTAGGGCCTCCTTTGCCGGCAAGGTTATGACGAAACAGCTGCCCTTACCCGGAACCGATTCACTGTGAATATCGCCGCCCTGGTCGCGGATCAGTTGCCGGGCGATACTCAGCCCCAGACCCGAACCGGGCTTGCTAGTTGTCAGGGAGTCGTCCGCGCGCAGAAATTTTTCGAACAGGTGTGCTTCAAAACTGGCCGGCACACCGGGGCCATGGTCCGTTACCCGAATGGTATGCCGCCCTTTTACTGAGCTCAGGCTGATACCAAGGTAATGCCCCTCCCCGGCATATTTGATGGCATTATCGATGAGGTTCAAGATCACCTGATCCAGGGCATCCCGGTCGATGTCGGCATAGTGACGCCCGGTCAGGGCTTGCAGGTCGATCTCCATGGATGCCTTCTGCAGCCGCACCCGGTGCAGTTCGATGGTCTCCGCCAGGTAACGGCCGATATCCAGCCGGGAGCGGTTATACGTTTTGCGGCCCTGCTCCAGCCGGCTGAAATCAAGCACGTTGTTCACCAACCGGGTCAAACGATGGCTTTCGTCTACAATAACCTGGAGGTAATGCTCCCGCTTGGCCGCATCGGCGACCCTGCCTGCCATCAGCAGTTCGGCATACATCATGATACTGGTCAGCGGGGTTTTCAATTCATGCGACACATTGGAAACGAAGGATGTCTTCTGCCGGGCATCTTTCAGGTTCCGCAACGCCTGCCAGGTTAGCAGCCCGCCGCCCGATAAAATGGCCACAATAAAGATTCCCAGCAAAAGGCTCGAAAACAGAACCAGGCTGCGGCTGGAGGCATCCGCCCCGGGGCCGGTAAAAAATACGGCCACCTGCCAGTGCGGCAACTGGGGCGCCAGGGACAAAGAGACCTCCGGCTTGTCCCTGGATTTCAAGGGCGTCCCGCCACTCTGGGAGAGAATTCGTCCTGACCCGTCGATGAGCGCATAGACCGTCCCGGCTTGCGACAGGGCGGCGAATTCCGGCACCAAGCGCGACAACAGCGCCATGAGTTCTAACTCCAACCCGTAGACCGCGCCCCCTGATGACGGTCGCACCCACCCTAGAATGTGCAACCGGTTCTCTTCAAACCAGGGAATCCAGCCGCCCTCGGCGGATTGGACTGCCTGGGTGGCCAGCGTAGCCGTTGCAGCCGGCGGGGCACTTTTGGCTGCCTCTACCATCCGGCGTCGGGTGGCTTGCATCTCGGCGATACTTTTCACCAGCGTCGATGGTTTCTGATCACTTTGTGCGACCGAGCCCGGTTCGGACGAAGCGGCGCCACTCAATGCCGGCGTAGGGACAGTATCGCCCGCAGTGGCGCTGAGCCATCCATGGCGCCCGGTAAACAGGGCCTCATAGCGGTTTATGAAACGTTTTTCCTCATTGGTAGAGCCCATTTGCGGGTTCTGAAGCTGCAACCCGCTGGTCGGGTCCCAGATAAAGACATTGCGGACCAGGTAGTTTTCCGCTTCCCAGGTGCGCAGGGTCCGGGCCAGTTGCCCCGGCGCCACCGCGCGCAGCGATGTCAACAGTTCGTCTTTGATTTCCGCAATGGTAATCTGGAGTGAATCGGCCAGCGTACCGCCCATTTCCTGGGCCGCAGTCACCCGCATGGCATCTATGCGGGCCTGCTCATGCCGCATCAATCTTATCGCGCCTGCGGCAATGAGCAGGGTCGGAACCAGCAAGAGCAGCCAGAAAAATATGATCGCGCGTTTACCCAATTTATCCCCGAATTCCCTTGGTAGTAATTATCTAACCGAAATTGAGCGCTTAGCTTTTAGCATTTAACGGTTAGCTCTCCAAAACCGGATATCACCCGGCTTTTCTGCTCCTGTTTGGCTAACTGATATTTACTCCACTTCTTTTTTGCTAACAGCCAATAGCCAATTGCTGTATTTATCATTTACTCTTCTGCTGATGCTTCATTTGATATGACTCGGTACGCATGATTTTACGGCTTTTCGGCGTCATCCCTTTGGACCGGATATCCGCAGCGCGGCTTTCCATCTCTTCGGCTTTTTCCAGCATCTCCGCATCTCCATGACGGGTACCAAAGGCTTTGAGCTCGAGCGCCGATTTTTTCAGCTCCTTGACAGCGGCTTCGGTGCGGCCCTCGTCGGCAAAATCGATAGCCTGTTCCTGGGCAATGGCACTGTAGTTGAGCTGTACGTCTTTTTGTACGCGCACATTCGTCGAGCGGATAACCTTCTGCCGATCACGGCTAAATCCTGCCACTCCCCGCGCGCTGGCGGTTTCAAAGCGTTTGGTGACCGGGTCTTCATAGGTGACGTTTACACGGGCAACTTCCATTTTACGCCCCTCTTGCCCCGGGGGCAGTTCCAGTTCGACCAGGACATACTTCTCCTGGTTGCCGTATAACTGGTTGAGTCCCAGTTCCACCTGTTTGCCCCTGATGCGCCCATCCCGCCCGATAATGCGCAGCGGTTTTACCTCTCCGGGGCACTCGATGATGACGTTGACTTTGCGGGCCACCACGTTCAGCACATCACCCAGTTCCGCGGCAAAGATCCGGGGCAGATCCCGGCTGGACTCCACAAAATACGTGTTGCCGTCGCTGCGTTCCGAAAGCTGCGTCATCAGGTCTTCATTGTAGTCCATACCCACGCCGACAGTCGTAACGGAGATATTCTCCTTGAGCAGGGAGGCCCCCAGCCGGCCGAGATCTTCCGGAGAACTCGGGCCGGTGTTGGCAATCCCGTCTGACAGCAGGATAATCCGGTGCACATAGTCTTCTCCCAGGTTGCGCCGAACCTGGGCCGCTCCCTGGCTGACCCCGCCAAACAGGGCCGTATTGCCGCCGGATCGAATCGACCGGATCATGGCTTCGATGCGTTCCACATAACGGGCCTTCTGGGCCTGGACCACAGTCTGGACATTGTGATCATAGACGACTACCGAAAATATATCGTCTTGATCGAGGCGCCGCAGGGCTTCGATGGCCGCCTCTTTGGCCTTGGCCAGCTTGGACCCGGCCATGGAGCCGGAACGGTCCAGTACGATACAGAGGTTCACGGCCAGCCTTTGGGCCCTCTGTGCCGGAGCGGGTGCGTCCAAGGTGACCTTGACGATCGCCGTCTGCACCCGGTCGGCCGGTAGGGTTCCCCGGTCTATCTCGACCCGGGTTTTGACCTTCTCGGCCGCAGCCAGGGATGCGTCGGGCCGAACGACCGCAACAACCAGGCCGACACATATGACTATTCCTAAATTAACAAACCACCATCTAAGAGACTGCTGTTTAATTGAATTCTCCATGTCCACCCCCTGCCAGGTTCCCAGGGCAGCGCCGTACAATCGCTTGCGGTTGTCTAACGGATACCAGCTATCGGAATGTACGGCAACTGACCTTTGAATTCAGCCTCCCCGGTCAATTGACTGCCGCCGGGGCGGTATCCGTTGGGTATTGCACCTGGGTCCAACTCAGCATATCTGCCGCCGGGTGTCGTAACCACGGGGTAAAACGATTGTAAAAAGCATGTAAACTGACGAAACCGATCTATCAACACCGATATTGGGCCATAGACAGCTTACAATCAGCCCCTAAACGGCGTTCAGGTAATCAGGAATCACGTCCCTTTGGAAGACGTCCTCCAAGGTCTCCGCTCGCCGGATCACCTCTACCCGTTCACCTGATACCAGTACGGTGGCTGGTCGCGGCATGGCATTGAAATTACTCATAGATACCTCCTGATAGGCGCCCACATCCATCATGGCTATCCGGCCAGCCCTTTTCAAAAGCGGTCTGAAAACGGCGAATGTTGCTGCGCAGTTGGGCCTCGGATACCACAAACAGTGGCGAGCCAAATTCCTTGGCAATAGCAACCGTATCGCACGCCTCTATGAACAGGTGTCCGTTGCGGGCTGTAAGGCAGCCGTCAATCCGGCGGTTGGTAACCATAGCAACCTCCTTAGGTTAATGGCGTATCAGTGGTGTGGCAGTCTACCGGTGAGAAACACCGGGAAGAATGGACCATTGTACTTTATCCCAAATGGATTCAGACGTCTACAGCGGATTGCGGTCCTCCGCATGCCTGCCGGTGTCAACATTGAAAGCGCATCGGAATAATGCTCAGCGCCCAGGCAGGGTTTGAGCCTGGTTTGGTCATATGGGTAGCTCCCCTTGTCTGCATTGGCCAAACTGTGCTGCGAACTCTATTTACGCTTGACAAGCAGTTGGTTTTATGAACAATAATTGTCCATCATTTGTTGGAAACATTTTGTAGCATATATTTGTTGGAAGGATGGCCGCATGCCCTCACCACTTGAAAAAGCCCGCCGTAATCCGGAATCCATGAAAGCCAGAATCCTGGCGACCGCCCGCACCTTGTTCGGGGAATACGGATACCACGGGGTCACGACCCGTATGATTGCCAAAAAAGTCGGGATCGATGTTTCCACCCTGTACTACCACTGGGGTGAAAAGCAGGATCTTTACGAAGCCGTGCTGACCGACCTCAATGATGAAATCCGGCAGCAACTCGGCGATATCGAGCGCCTGGTGCGGGGCCGGCCGTTGGACTATCGCCTGGCCAAAGCGATCGACATCATGTGCGATTACCTGTTCACCCGTCCCGAAGCCTCGCGCCTGATCCTGTTCAGCTATTTCGGCAAGACCCGTACGGACGCCGTCCTCGATGCCCGCATGACCGAACACATTGCCAATATTGCCATCGCTATGGGTCTGGCCCTCGACAAAGAGCATGTATCCCCCGAGGCCAATGCCCGGGTCCTGGCGGTCTGGAATTCGGTGATCAATTTCACGGCCGGTAACAACTTTTTTAAATCTTTGTTGAAACTCGACCAGGCCGAGTATGCGTCGGTTGTCAAAGAATCCCTCAAGTTCATCCTGATTCCGGCGTTTACGCGGAACCAAGGAACAGCAGTTAATTAAACAGGAGGAGTGTAATATGGCTTTGAATCTAGATGCCCTGGGTCAGCAGGTAGGCCCTTTGACCAAGGAGTATTCGTGGAAGGATGCAGTCCTTTATGCCCTGGGGGTGGGGGCCGGGTTTTCCGATCTCGACTACTGCTATGAAAATAAATTGAAGGTGATACCCAGTTTTTCGATCGCGGCGATATTCGACATTCTCGCCCAAATTGGACTGAAGTCGGAGGTGAACCTGGCTGGGATTCTCCATGGTGAACAGGAGTTGATCTTTCACAATCCCATCCCCCCCGAAGGAACCCTAACCACCGAAGGTAAAATTACCCACTACTACGACAAGGGCAAGGACAAGGGGGCCCTGGTGATCGGAAAAAGCGACACCTGGCATTCCAACGGCCAGAAACTGTTTACCAGCATCTGTACCATTTTCAGCCGGCTGGACGGCGGTTTCGGTGGCGAGAATGCTCCCAAGAGCACGGTGACCTTTCCGGATCGCGACCCCGATTACGGCGTAGACGAACAGCCTTCGGAAGATCAACCCCTGATCTACCGCCTGTCCGGCGATATCTTCAGCCTGCACGTCGATCCTGATTTTGCCAAAGCATCCGGATTTGAGAAACCGATCATGCACGGTTTGTGTACCCACGGATTTGCCTGCCGGGCCCTGATCGACAAACTCATCCCCGGTCAGCCGGAAAAGGCGCGTCGCATGGTCTGCCGTTTTACAAAAACCCTCTATCCGGGAATCCCGATCCAGACCCAGATCTGGAAAACCGGGGAGGGCCGGGCTCTCTGGCGGACTGTCAATGTTGAGACCGGCGATATCGTCATTGACAATGGTATTTTTGAATATGGAGACATCCCCGAAATGCAGATCCGTTTCGACGACCGGGTGGCCATCGTCACCGGCGCGGGAGCAGGGCTGGGCCGGGCCTACGCCCTGGAGCTGGGTCGCCGCAGCGCCAAAGTGGTCGTCAATGATCTGGGTGGCGCCCGGGACGGCTCCGGGGATGGCTCGAGCAGCCCGGCGGACGAAGTGGTCACCGAAATAAAGAATCTGGGCGGTGAAGCGGTGGCCAACTACGACAACGTAGCCACTATGAACGGCGGCGAGAACATCGTGCAGACCGCCCTGGATGCCTTTGGCCGGGTGGACATCCTCATCAACAACGCCGGCATCCTGCGCGACAAGAGTTTCGTCAAAATGGATCCCGACAACTGGCAGGCGGTCCTGGATGTTCATCTTAACGGGGCCTACCATGTCACCAAACCGGCCTTCGCCGTCATGAAGGAACAGGGCTATGGCCGGATCATCATGACCACTTCTGCGGCCGGTCTCTACGGCAATTTCGGACAGACCAACTACGCGGCCGCCAAAATGGGACTTGTGGGCCTGATGAACACCCTGAAACTCGAAGGTCAGAAATACGATATCAAGGTCAATACCATCGCCCCCATTGCCGCCTCACGCTTGACCGAAGATGTCCTCCCCCCGGATTTCTTCGAGAAGCTGAAACCGGAGTTCGTGGCACCCATGGCCCTTTACCTGTGCAGTGAGGGCTGTCCGGTGACCGGCAACATCTATAATGCCGGCATGGGGTTTTACAATCGCGCCGCGATGTTCACCGGACCCGGGGCCGTTTTGGCCGAGGAGGACGCCCCGCCAAGCGTAGAAGGAATTCAAAAGGCTCTCAACAGCGTTATCGCGGTGGACGGTGCCAAGGAGTATTTCCAACTCAATGAACAAATCGGAGATGTGCTCACCGCCTTCACGTCCCCACCGCCTGAATCCAGTGTGGCGGCGGATGGCTTTACCAACGCAGCGGAAGTCTTCGACGCCATGGAAGGGGCTTTCAATGCCGGTGCCGCCGCGGGTGTGGATGTGGTCTTTCAATACAACATCGCCGGTGAGCTCGGCGGCGATTGGAGTTGTGCCATCAAAGATGGTGCCTGCACAGTGGTGCCCGGGCAGCACGAATCCCCGGTGTGCACCCTGAAAATGGATGCGGGCGACTTTCTGGCCATGATGAACGGCACCTTGCCGGCCATGCAGGCCTATACGTCGGGCAAGCTCAAGATCGAAGGCGACATCATGAACTCACAGCTGATTGAAAAGCTCTTTAAATTCTAAGACTGAAGGTGGAAGGCTGAAGGTTTGATCTGAACACCTTAACAGGAGAAACACAATGATCGGAATTACTTCTTACGGTGCCTATATACCGCGGTTGCGCCTCGATCGCATGGCCATCTTCCAGAACATGGGCTGGTTTGCCCCCGCCATCGTCATGGTGGCCCAGGGCGAACGGTCCATGTGCAATTGGGACGAGGATGCCCTTACCATGGCGGTCGCCGCTTCCCGGGACTGCCTGGCCGGCCGGGACAAAGCCGCCCTGGACGGTCTCTACCTGGCTTCGACCACCCTGCCGTTTGCCGACCGCCAGAACGCCGGCATCACGGCAACCGCCTTGAACCTGCCCAGCAGCATCCTGGCATCGGATTTCACCGCTTCCCAGAAAGCAGGCACCAACGCCCTGCTGGCCGCACTCGAATCGGTCAAGAGCGGGGATCGCGGCAATATCCTGGTCACGGCCGCCGACAAACGCGAAACCAAACCCGGCTACTTTTACGAGATGTGGTTCGGCGACGGCGCGGCTTCACTGCTGGTAGGCAGTGAAGATGTGATCGCTGAGTATAAGGGGTCCCACAGTGTGTCCTATGACTTCGTGCCCCACTACCGCGGCAGTGAAAAACAATACGATTACATGTGGGAGGAACGCTGGACCCGTGATGAGGGCTATGCCAAAATCATCCCCGAAGCTGTCAACGGCCTTTTGGACAAGCTGGGCCTGACCATTGCGGACGTTGACCGCTTGGTGTACCCCTGCTTTTTCAAGGCCGAACACAAGAATATTGCCCGCAAACTCGAGGCGGACCCGGAAAAGGTCATGGACAATATGCACGAAGAGTGCGGGGAAACCGGGGTTGCCCATCCCCTGCTGATGCTGACCCGGGCCCTGGAAGAAGCGCGCCCCGGCGACCGCATCGTAGTGGCCGGATTCGGCCAGGGCTGCAGCGCCCTGTATTTCGTCGTTACCGACGCAATTGAAAAATTGGCCCCACGCTCCGGCGTATCCGGATCCCTGGCCAACAAGGAGACCACCGACAATTACGCCAAGTGGCTCAAATTCCGGGAGCTGATCGATCCGGAAATGGGGATCCGGGCCGAAGCGCCCACCCAGACCGCCATGACGACCCTGTGGCGCAAGCGGGACATGATTCTCGGCCTGGTGGGCGGCAAATGCCGGGAATGCGAGACGCCGCAGTTCCCCAAAATGGACATCTGCGTGAACCCGGACTGCGGCGCCCACCACAGCCAGGACGATTACGAATTTGCCGATGTGCCGGCCAGGGTTAAAACCTTTACTGGTGATCTGCTGGCCGTCTCCGTGGACCCGCCGCACAAGTACGGCATGATCCAGTTCGCAGGCGGCGGTCGGATGATGGCCGACTTTACCGACTGCGCCTTCGATGACCTGAAAGTGGGCCTGCCCATGCAGATGGTCTTCCGCAAGCGCGTGGCCGACAAAGACCGGGGCTTCGTCAACTATTTCTGGAAAGCGGTACCGGTACCGGGCGCCGCCGCCGAAATGGACAAGATACGCTATGACGGCCGGGTCGCCGTTATTACCGGGGCCGGGGCCGGCCTGGGCCGGGCCTATGCATTAGAACTTGGCGCCCGCGGCGCGCAGGTGGTCGTCAACGACCTGGGCGGCGCCAGAGACGGCAGCGGTGACGGTAGTGCCGCACCCGCCGATGAAGTAGTCCTCGCAATAGAGGCCCTCGGCGGCCGGGCCGTGGCCAATTACGATAACGTGGCCACGGCCGAAGGGGGCGCAAACATCATCAAATGTGCCCTGGATACCTTTGGCCGGGTGGACATTGTGATCAACAACGCCGGCATTCTGCGGGACAAGAGCTTTCTGAAGATGGAGCCGGAAAACTGGCAGGCCGTCATGGATGTGCACCTGAACGGCGCCTACAATGTCACCCGCCCCGCATTTGCGGTCATGAAAGAAAACGGCTTCGGCCGGATCGTGATGACCACCTCCGCGGCCGGCCTTTACGGTAACTTCGGGCAGACCAACTACTCGGCCGCCAAGATGGCTCTGGTCGGCCTGATGAATACGCTCAAGCTGGAAGGCAAAAAGTATAACATCAAGGTCAACACCATTGCCCCGCTGGCAGCCTCTCGGCTGACCGAAGACATCATGCCGCCGGATATTTTCGAAAAGGCCAAGCCGGAATTCGTGGTCCCCATGGTGGCCTACCTGTGCAGCGATGAATGCACCGAATCAGGCGTAATCTTCAACGCGGGTATGGGCTATTTCAACCGGGCGGCGATCCTGACCGGTGCCGGGGCCCAGATCGGGGATGCCGAAAAGCCGCCCACGGTGGAAGACATCGAGGCCAACTGGAACGCCATCAACGCCATTGGGGGCACCAAGGAGCTGGCCGATGTCAATGCCGCCTTCATGGACCTGATTACGCCCGCCCCGGAGGAAGCCGCTGAAGAAGAAGCAGCGCCCGCTGCAGACGGTCCGGATATCCAGACCATCTTCGATAACTTGTCCGGGACATTCAAAGTGGAAGCCGCCGCCGGGGTGGATGTCGTCTTTCAGTTCATCATCTCCGGCAAAGAGGGCGGCCAATGGCATTGCGTAATTCAGGATCAGACCTGCACTATAGCCAAAGGCGCCCACGCCAAACCGGCCTGCACCCTTAAAATGGCTGCCGCTGACTTCGGCGATATGATGACCGGCAAACTGCCGACCATGCAGGCGTACACGTCCGGCAAACTGATCATCGAAGGCGATGTGATGAAATCACAGTTGATAGAGAAGCTTTTTTCCATTTAGAAGGAGACAAGAAAATGGCAACAGGAATACGAGATAAGGTGGCAATCATCGGCATGGGCTGCACCCGGTTCGGCGAACGCTGGGATGCAGGGGCCGAAGAACTGATGGTCGAAGCCTTCGAAGAATGCCTGGATGATGCCGGCATCGAAAAACAGGATATCGGCGCCGCCTGGCTGGGAACCTGTATGGAAGAAATCAATGTCGGCAAAACCGGCATGCCCCTGGCCACCACCCTGCGTCTGCCGATGATTCCGGTCACCCGGGTGGAAAACTACTGTGCCACCGGAACGGAGGCTTTCCGGGGCGCCTGCTACGGAGTGGCGTCCGGGGCCTACGATATCTGCCTGGCCCTGGGGGTGGAAAAGCTGAAAGACACCGGATACGGGGGGCTGCCCAATCCGGGCTCCGGTCACGGCAGCCTCTCCTGGCAGTGGTGGCCCAACCTGACCGCACCCGGCTCTTTCGCCCAACTGGCCTCCGCCTATGCCGCGAAATATAAGATCCAGGACGAGGACTTAAAAAGGGCCATGGCCCACGTATCGGCCAAAAGCCACGACAACGGTCTTTTGAATCCCAAGGCACACTTGCGCAAGAAAGTGACCATAGACCAGGTCATGGCGTCGCCTATTATCGCCCATCCACTTGGTCTGTTCGACTGCTGCGGTGTGTCGGATGGTTCCGCGTGCGCCATTGTAACAACGCCCGAAATTGCAAAAAAACTCGGCAAAAAGGACTTTGTGTCCGTCAAATCCCTGCAACTGGCATTAAGCAGCGGCGAAGAAGTTGGGTACAACGATTGGGACGGCGACCATTTTATGACCACGACGCGGTGCAGCCTCAAGGCTTATGAGGAAGCCGGTATCAAGGACCCGAAAAAGGAGATCAGCATGATGGAGGTGCACGACTGTTTCTCCATTACGGAATTGGTCACGATGGAGGACCTCCATATTTCGGAGCGGGGCAAGGCGGTCCGCGACATCCTGGATGGCTTTTACGACCTGGACGGCACGGTGCCGTGCCAGGTGGACGGCGGCCTCAAATGCTTCGGTCACCCCATCGGGGCCTCCGGACTGCGGATGCTCTATGAGATGTACCTGCAGCTGCACGGCCGGGCCGGTGAGCGGCAGATCGAAAACCCGCGCTACGGTCTGACCCACAACCTGGGCGGGTTTCCGTTCCAGAATATCTGCAGTATCTCAATTATAGGCAAATATGACGGATAAAAGTGGAGAAAGATGATGTTAGCACTGACCCGGTCTCAAAAAGAGATCCAGAAGGCTGCCCGTGAATTCGCCAAGGGCGAATTCGACAAGGATCAGGCCATCGAATTTGAAAAGGCCAGCCGATTCCCCGAAAAGATCTGGAAGAAAGCCGCTGACCTGGGCTTCATCGGGATCCATTTCCCGGAAGAAGTTTCGGGTGGCGGCATGGGACTGGTGGAAAATTGTCTGATCGCGGAAGAGTTTTGCCGTAGAGATTCCACAACCGGCCTGGCCCTGACCAATGCCGCCATGGCAGGCGAGTGTCTGGCCGATTTCGGCTCCGCGGAACTGGGAGCAAAATACCTGTCGCCGGTTGCCGAAGGTGAAATCCTTTGTACCGGTGCATTTAGTGATCCGGGTGCCGCTGCAGCCATGCCGAATACGGATACCCAGGCTGTTGAAGGGGGGAACAATTTCGCTTTGACCGGTGAAAAAGGCTACGTCATGAACGGTGCTGCGGCCGGGTTTTTCATTGTTTTGTGCCGGACCGAACCGGAGGCCAAGCCTGAAAAAAGTTTAAGCCTGCTGCTTGTAGAAAGCGACAGCCCCGGGATTACCATCGCGCCCCAGGGAAAAACGCTGGGTATGGGAATGAATTCCCTGGCGACCATTCGTTTTCAGGATGTTCCCGTACCGCAGACCAACCTGATCGGCAAACGCGGCAAAGGTCTGGCGCTCTTTGAGAAGTATCTCAAAACCCGGCGCATTACGGCCTCTGCCCAGGCCCTCGGCATTGCCCTGGGGGCTTTCGACCGGGCCCTGGCCTATGTCAAGCAGCGGGAGCAGTTCGATCGCAAAATTGCCCAGTTCGAGGTCACCCAGCACAAGCTGGCCGACATGGCCATGCAGATTGAACTGGTTCGATCGATTACCTATAGGGCCGCGGCCGAATACGACCGCAACGGCAAGGATGCCGTCCTGCCAGCCATGGCGCGGTTGTCTACCGGACGGGCTGCTTTTGCCGTGACCGACGAAGCCATTCAGCTTTTCGGGGGATACGGCTACATGACCGAACAGGAAGTCGAACGGTTTTACCGCGATGCCAAGGCGCTTGAGATGATGGGCAGCGGCAGCTCCCACCGTAAAAGGGTAATCTCACAATCTCTGCTCGGGAGGCTGGCATAATGAATATCATCCAATACTCCGACGAACACAAACAGTTTCGTGAAAACATGCGGGCGTTTTGTGAAAAAGAAATAACGCCCTTCGCGGACCAGTGGGAAACCGACCACATCGTCCCCAAGGAGATATGGCGCAAAGTCGGCCGCGCCGGCTTCCTGTGCCCGGATGTGTCCCCGAAATACGGCGGCCGGGGCGGCGATTTCCTATACGCCCTGATCATCGCCGAAGAGATGTCACGCACCCGCCATACCGGCTTGGCCACGGCCCTGCACAGTGATGTGGTCGTCCCCTATATCAGTTCGTTCGGGTCGGAAAAGATGAAACAAAAATATCTGCCCGGGTGCGTCAGCGGCGATATCATTACGGCCATCGCCATGACGGAACCGGATGCCGGCAGCGATTTGGCCTCAATGGGTACTACCGCCGTGGAAGAAGGCCATGAAGTCGTTTTGAACGGATCCAAAACCTTTATCTCCAACGGCATCAACTGCGACCTGGTGATTGTCGCGGCCCGTGACCCGGAAGAGGAAAATCCCTACCAGGCCCTGTCGCTTTATATTGTTGAAGACGGCACCCCGGGATTCACCCGTGGGCGTCACCTGGAGAAGATGGGCTGGTGGAGCCAGGATACTGCCGAGCTGTTCTTTTCCCGCTGCTGCATCCCGGTTGCAAACCGCATCGGGAACAAAGGCGACGGATTTTTGATGCTCATGCAGAAACTGCAGCAGGAGCGCCTGGCTACGGCCATAGGGGGCGTGGTGACCGCTGAGCGCGTCCTGGAGTGGATAACCGCCTACTGTAAAGAGACTGAAATGGGCGGCAAACCCATCTCCAAGTACCAGGCCGCCCAGTTCGCGCTGGTGGAAATGACCACCGAAGTCAAGATCGGCCGGACATTTCTCGACAAACTGGTGGCCGACCATGTCGAGGGATTGGAAATCATCGTGGAGACGTCCATGGCCAAATATTGGACCACGGAAATGGCACGGCGGGTGGCTGACCGCTCATTGGACCTGATGGGCGAATACGGTATCTTGGAACAGAGCCCGATTGTCCGGGCATTCCGGGATGTAAGGGTAATGTCGATTTTTGCCGGGACTAATGAAATAATGAAGAGTATAGCAGCTAGGTTCATGGGCTTATGATGCGCCCACGCACAAACGGCATCTTTTGGCCAGACCCGCACTAGGGGTCCTTTAAGAATGGCAAAACCCTACATCGCGCAGAGGCGCAGAGACGCAGAGAAAGGCAAAAACAAAATTTCGTCGCACTAGCGTGCGAAATACCTTTTTAACCTCAGGGCAATAGGTCCCTTTTGGTTTTAATCCCGCGTAGCGGGAAACTATTCATGGGTTTCCTCTGCGCCTCTGCGCCTCTGCGCGAGAATATGCTTTCACCGAACAGCCATATATCCTTACCAACTCCTTAGGACCAGGTTTTAAAAGACTGAAAATAAAGGGCTCTCACAATGCTCAATCAAGGTGCCTTATCAGGTGTTACGGTTCTCGATCTCTCCCGGCTGCTGCCCGGCCCTTATTGCTCCATGATCCTGGCCGATCACGGCGCCCGGGTCATCGCCATTGAAGACAAGAAGCAGTACGCCAAAGACGGACTTTTCCTGCCCAATGTGTGCCGTAATAAGGAGCACATGACGCTGGACCTGAAGTCGGATGCCGGTCGGGAAATATTTGAGCGCCTGGTTAAAGATGCCGACGTGGTGCTGGAAGGTTTTCGCCCCGGCGTGGTCAAACGTTTGGGGGTCGATTACGAAGCGGTGCGCCGGATAAATCCGTCCATCATCTACTGCTCGGTGACCGGCTACGGCCAGACAGGACCGTTTGCCGGTAAAGCCGGACACGATGTCAATTACCTGGGTTATGCCGGCATTCTGGAAATCCTGGGCGAAGCCGACCGGCCGCCCGCCATTCCGGGGGTGCAGTTTGCCGATATGGCCGGCGGCGGCATGAACGCCGCCATCGGCATCCTGCTGGCCCTGTTTGCCCGCGAGAAAACCGGACAAGGTCAGTACATCGATATCTCCATGACGGACAGCATGGTGAGCCTGCTCCCGGTTGCCCTGATCTGGCAGCAGTTTTCCGGGCAGTTTCCTGAACGGGGCAATGCCATGCTCTCGCACCGCTATGGCTGCTACAACACCTATGAAACCGCCGACGGCCGGTACATTGCTGTGGGGGCCGTGGAAAGCCAGTTCTGGAAAACCCTTTGCAAACACCTGGGATTACCCCAATATATCCCCCTACAGTACGATGAAGAGAGAAAGGAAGAGATCATTACAGTTTTTCGCAAGACCTTCCGGCAGAAAACCATGGCCCAATGGGAGGCGGAATTTAGTCAGATGGATGTCTGCGTCAGCGGGATCAACAGCCTGAAAGAGGTTTTGAAGAACCCCTTGTTCCTGGAACGAGAAATGGTGGTGGAACTACCCGGCGCCAACGGCCATCCGGAGAAAGCCCTGGGCGTCCCGGTGAAACTCAGCCACACCCCAGGTGTGGTCCGCAACGCTTCCATCGGATTCGGGGCCAATACCGAATCCATCCTCCACGAGTACGGCTACACCACTGAGCAGATCCGGCAATTTACCGAGGCAGACGTCATTTAAGCAGCATCCGTTTACAAATGGTGAACGGCATACCAGGGTACCCACTCTAATCAAGCTGATTAAAACCAGACCATTCTGTGTGGGCTTGAATCCCAGCGCAGCAGAAACAATTGGACACGACGCTTTCCCTATGAATCACCTGGATTCACATAACAATTGCATTCAAACTTCAATTTGATTTAACATAAGTTTTTATTGCATACTTGTCTATTATAACGCTGGGCTGACATCCTAGAGTAGCGAATACCGTTTCCATCCTTTACCCATCGAAAAAAGGATTAGGCAGTGATCTTTTTGCATGGAATTGGTGGAAATGGCGCTATTAAGTGCATCATATAATATATAAAGCATATCCGGATTGCGTAAAAGGCGAGTGTTGGTCTCAAGCTTTTTTAGATAGCTTCTACAACTTTTCATCACAAATAGGCGGCGTGTTATGAAAAATGCCAAAACATTGCTGTTTTCATTTATTGCCGGCAGTGCTGCTCTATGTATTTTCTCGGCATTTCAGAAATTAATGATTGGCTTGCAAATTTCCATCCATGGATTTTATGTACCGTTCCTTGCCGGTGGCTGTTTTGGTTTGCTGATTGGGATGCGCCATAATAAATTGTTACGGGCCAACACAAAGTTAAAAGAAGAAGTAAATCGGCGAATAAACATAGAGGCGGCGCTTCGCGATAGCGAGGCAAAATACAAAGACCTTTACGAGAACGCGCCGGATATGCATTTGTCAATTGACCCGGTGACAAAGCATATCATCTCTTGTAACCAGGTATTGTTAAAAAATTTGGGACACACGGAAAAAGAAGTTGTTGGTCATCCATGTATAGAGTTCTATGCGCCGCGAAGTGCAGAAAGAATGAAAACGAAGATATTCCCGTCATTCTTAAAAACCGGAAGAATAGAAAGCGAAGAATTACAATTAAAGAAAAAGAATGGGAGTATCATCGATGTGAACCTGAAAGCGACATCGGTATATGATAAAAATGGTGATATTATATACAGCCGGTCTGTATGGCGTGACATAACTGGAGAGAAAAAGGCAGAAGAAAAACTAACCGAAAGTGAAAGAAATTATAGCGAAATATTCAATGCCACCAGTGAAGCGATTATCATCCACGATGCAAAAACAGGCACAATTGTCGATGCGAATAATGTCGTCCACGATCTTTTTGGCTACGAGATTGAAGATGTGCTAAAACTGAAAGTCGAGGATCTGAGTTCAGGAGAATTTCCCTTTACGCAAGAGGAGGCGACTAGAAAGATAAGAAAGGCTGTGGAAGAAGGCCCCCAGGTATTTGACTGGAGATCAAGAAGAAAAAGCGGTGAAATCTTCTGGTCTTCCGTTTCTTTAAAAGCATCCCAGATTAGCGGGCAAGGACGTGTTCTGGCAGTGATTCGTGACGTAAGTGAACGTAAACGAGCGGAGAGATCTATTCGTGAAAGTGAATTTCAACTCAATGCACTTTTAAACCACCAATTTCAGTTGACGGGACTCATTGATAATGAAGGCCGCCTGCTTAAGGCAAATAAAACAGCTCTTGATCTGGCCGGCATCGAATCGCAGGACGTGATTGGGAAATATTTCTGGGAAACACCCTGGTGGGCCCACTCTCAAGCAGAACAGATAAAATTGCGGGAAGGGATGCGTCAAGCCTTGCGCGGTGAGATGGTAAATTTTGAGTCTACCCACGTTGCGGCCTCCGGAGAAACGAGAATTATCGATTTCCGCATCAGACCGGTTCTCGACGACGCGGGCGAAGTTATCTACGTGGTTCCGGAAGGATTCGATATCACCGAGCGAAAACATGCCGAGGCGGAAAGGGAACTTTTAATTTCGGCAATCGAGCAGGCTGCCGAGACAATAATGGTAACCGACACCGACGCAACCATAAAGTATGTAAATCCTGCCTTCGAGAAAACAAGCGGATACACGCGTGAAAGTGTGCTGGGCCAGAACCCCCGATTGTTGCAAAGCGGCGAACAGGACGACGCTTTCTACCGGGACATGTGGGCTACCTTGCTTAAAGGGGAGACCTGGAAAGGGCGACTGGTCAATAAAAACCAAGATGGCACAATCTACACCGAGGAGGCGACTATTTCGCCCGTTCTAGATGCCTCGGGCAAAACGGTGAATTATGTGGCGGTGAAACGCAACATAACACAAGAGATCCAGATTCAGGATAAGCTGCGTCAAGCCCAAAAAATGGAATCCCTGGGCACGCTCGCAGGTGGGATAGCCCATGATTTTAACAATATACTGTCTTCGATCATTGGCTACACCGAGCTAACCAAAATGGATGCACCCCAAGATGGCCAGATCATTGAATACTTGAACAGCATCATGCACGCTGGAGATCGCGCCAAGGATCTTGTTCAGCAAATTCTAACGTTTAGTCGTCAAACCGAACAGGAGTTCAAACCTGTCTCGGTCAAGATGGTTGTGAAAGAAGCCTTGAAGTTGCTCAGGGCATCTTTACCCACAAGCATCGATATCAAACAGGACTTACGAAGTGACGCGCTTGTAATGGGCGACCCCACGCAGATCCATCAGATTATAATGAACCTTTGCACGAACTCAGGACACGCCATGCGGACAAAAGGTGGCATTCTTAAGGTGGAATCTACAGACGTAGTCGTTGATGAGGCTAGGCAACCACAATTATCAGGTATAAAACCAGGCCGGTATCTTAATTTGACCATAGCAGATACCGGTGAGGGTATGCCGCCAGAGGTTTTAGATCAGATATTTGATCCTTTTTATACAACCAAAGAAAGAGGAGAAGGCACCGGCCTGGGCCTTGCGGTTGTGCATGGTATCGTGAATAGTTATGGGGGCACGATCCATGCTTATAGCGAACCGGGTATCGGTTCCAGCTTTAGAGTGTTCTTACCTGCCATCAAAAGCACCTCTGAAGCCAAAGTCGACATTGATGAAAGCACGCCGGGGGGTGAGGGTTGGGTTCTAATTGTTGACGATGAACCTGACATAGTCGAAATTGGGCGTAAAATGCTGGAAAGCCTCGGTTACCAGGTTGCTTCCCGTACAAGTAGCATGGAGGCCTTGGAACTGATTCGAAATCAGCCGCAACGATTCGATCTGGCGATTACCGACATGACCATGCCCAACATGACCGGGGACAAACTGGCTGCAGAAATTCTATCCATACGCAAAGACATTCCGATCATATTATGTACCGGTTTCGCGGATCCAATTGCCGAAGAAAAAGCCAAGGTGTTGGGGATAAAAGGCGTCCTGATGAAACCGATTTTGAGAGTGGAGCTGGCCAAGGCCGTCAACAAAGCAATGCAGGCGGCCAATGGCTCGGCTGTTGAATAATTATTCTATTCCTTGTTTTCAGCTATCTCAATAAATCAATCCGATAATATCAGTGGCCGCGCGGTTTCCAGCGCTGCGGGACTTCCCGCGCATCTATTCCTCAGTTGTCGGTCGCAACCCGCAGGCATACCATGGTATTTTGAGGGCTGGAACCGTGTACTCAACACAAAGTATGGGCCAAGCAGGCTTCGCCAGAGGCTTACGTCTTCGCCTTAGGCTACGCCGCACAAGACGACCGACAAGAAGATTTGTTGAGATAGGTTCTACATCTTGGGCACACCTCATTTTTGTCTTCTAGTTTTGAAAACCGACAGGATCAGATGATTCAACTGGTTTAGGCGTAATCGATATAGAGCACGCCGTTGAGGTGGTCGATCTCGTGCTCCAGTAAAGCGGCGCGATGGTCGTTTGCATGGAGGATGTGTTCCCGGTTGTCCAATCCCCGGTACCTGACCTTTACATGATTGGAGCGTTTGACCGTCTGGTGGCGATGCTCGGGCAGGGACATGCAGTACTCTACACTGTCGTAGGAACCTTTTCTTTCCAGAATCTCAGGATTGACCAATGCCAGGATCTCCCCATAAAGGCCGCAAACAGTGAGCCGTTTTTGAATGCCGATTTGCGGCGCGGACAACCCTTTGTAGAGTGATGCCCGGAGAAAAAACTCGAAAGGTGCCTTGAACTGCAAGGTATCGATCATCGCATTGGCCACTGAGATGACGTTGTGATCAATACGATCGATGGGTTTTGAGACCTTCCGGAGGGCCGGGTCAGGATACGCCACGATATCTAAGACATTGTTTTTCCGGTAGTTTTCCAGAAGGGCATAGATTCCCGTACCGCCGATGAGTCCGGCCAGGGCCAGTTTTATGAATTTCCGTCTATCCCACAAAGTCGCAGCCTCTCGTTTCCCCGTTTGAAGCTTTCGCCTTTTATTCATATGCGGGATTACGAAAGGTGTCAATCGTTTCAACCTTTTTCCATCACTCGAATCTATTCGCATTCGAATGCGAAGCGTATCTGCGGTTTCCCATCAGGACAAACAGGTCTTACATAAATGGTAAGACGGACCGTCAAAATTTGCACGGAAACCCGTCTTCGAGAGTATCAGGTTGTCTTGCCGTCCGAAATTTCAGTTGCAAACCAGCGGCCCGCTTGCAGCCCCAATTGCTTGTTGACAAAACACCCTTTGAATGATCTGAATACAGGCTGCCCAAAGTGACAATTTGGATCCTGCCACGCTGAACCTGGAGATTGTACATGACGACGCTCAAGCACCTCTTTGCGCCCATTCAGATCGGATCGATGACCGCAAAAAACCGGCTCATGATGCCATCCATGAGCATCAATTTCGGCGTGGACGACAACGGCTACGTCAACGACCAGCTTACCGGCTATTTTGTCGCCCGCGCCCGCGGCGGGGCCGGTATGATGCTGGTGGGCGGCGGCGGGGTCAGCCCCGCCGGCCTGGAACTACCCGGACTGCCGGCCCTGTGGGATGACGGTTGTATCCCGGCCCTGGAAAAAATGGTGGCTGCGGTCAAGCCCTTCGATGCCTCTTTCGGCGTCCAATTGATGCATGGCGGCCGGCAATCTTACCATGATAAAAAGGTGGCGCCTTCCCCGATTCCGGCCCCCGCTGTCGTCAAGGGGGTTCCCCGTGAACTGACGATCGAGGATATCAAGGAAACGATTGCTTCGTTCGGTGATGCGGCTCGACGGTGTTATGAGGCCGGCTTTGATTTTATCGAGGTGCATGGCGCCCACGGCTATCTCGTCAATCAGTTTCTATCGCCCAATGCCAACAGACGCGAAGATGAGTACGGTGGCTCCTTTGAAAATCGGATACGCTTCATTCTCGAACTGCTACACGATATCAAAGCCAAAACCGCCCCTGATTTTCCAGTGGGGATCCGGATAAACGGCGATGACTACATCGAAGGCGGCTGGACCCTGGAGGATGCCCTGCGCCTAGCGCCCATATTGGAGGAGAATGGAACCGACTACCTGCATGTTTCTGCCGGTGTGTACGGTTCCCGCCAGTTGACGATCCCCTCCATGTATGTCGAGCACGGCTGTTTCATCCACTTGTCCGCGGCCGTGAAGGCGGTGGTCAAGATCCCGGTTATCGGGGTCGGGCGTATCAAAAGCGCCGAGTTGGCCGATCGCCTGATCAAAGAAGGCAAGGCCGATGCGATTGCCATGGGCCGTTCGCTCCTGGCCGATCCCGAATTGCCCAACAAGGCACGCGCCGACAATCTGGCCCATGTGCGGCCCTGTATCGGCTGCTGTCTGGGCTGCATCCATGCCGTACTGGCCCTGGAGCCGGGCTCTTGCGTGGTCAATCCCCAAGTGGGCCGTGAGTATCTGCTACCAGAAAACGACCAGACCGCTAGCCCCAAAAACATTCTGGTGGTGGGGGCTGGTCCGGCCGGCATGGCCCTGGCCGGCATTGCCGCCGGCCGGGGACACACCGTGGTGCTCTGTGAGGAAAGAGGGACCGTGGGAGGACTCCTGCGCCTGGCCGCTATTCCACCCGGTCGATCGGAGATCAATGACATTACCTACTTCCTCAATCGGGAAATGGAAAGGCAGGGCGTCGAATTGCGGCTCAATACGCCGTTTACCCCTGAGCTGCTGGACGATATACATCCGGACACAGTGGTCCTGACGACCGGCAGCCTGCCGGAAATGCCCATCATCAAGGGTTTGTTTAAAACCAAGATGGATCTGTGCACCGTCACGGAAGTGCTGGAAGGTAAAATCGTGGGCGACCGGGTCCTGGTGCTGGGGGGTAACCAGGCTGGGCTGGTACTCGCGGACTACCTGGCTGAAAAAGGCAAAGAAGTGGTCGTCTTGAACCGTAAAAGGCACTTTGCCGAAGAAATGTCCGCCAACGATCGCTTCTACCTGCGCGAGCGCCTCAAACGCGACACGGTCAAACTTGTTAAACAGGTCAACATCAAGACCTTCTCCGATGACGGGGTCACCTTCGTCGCCAATGGCGAAACCGTGGTCCTGGAAGGCTATGACAGCGTGGTCGTGGCCGAAACGATGACATCGGTCCGGGACGCAAAGAACCTTGTGAAAGGTCGCGAAATAGAAATTCACATGATCGGCGATGCCAAAACGCCCCGCAATCTCATGCTGGCCATGAGTGAAGCGGAAGAATTGGGTCGGGAATTGTAAAACAGCTTCAATCCTCTTCTGGAATCCAACGCGTTCTACAGATTATTCAGGACGAACTCAATAAATGGTTTTGCATTTTTCCCTTTGTGACGCGCCGAGCATCGCAGGAAAGGGCGACCATAATGTAGCTTGGGGCGAAGTGCTTGTCTGAGCGCAGCGAGTTGTGCTGGGCGCGCCCTTTCCGAAAAGCGCAGGGCAGCCCGCAGGGCCGCGTAACACGGGCTCAACAAGTCAAGAACTTCGGTAACAAAAAGTTCAGAGACATAGGTGACACTTTTTATGGTTACCCTTTAACATTATTGGTTCTTTTACATCTTTGTTGATCCGACAGATACGGGT